>QWCU01000003.1_pt1 | contig 193972 bp, 146 predicted proteins | sample 1972601 | NCBI WGS metagenome assembly QWCU01 (sample SAMN09866700, study PRJNA288562) | Human vaginal metagenome isolate pre2_vaginal, whole genome shotgun...
CATACCAACATCTTGCATTGCATTATCCCCCGTTTGAGGAACAGATGAAACCTGGGACTCCTTTGATGAACTAGGTGGTGTAGGCGGTACCGGTGGTGTTATTGGTTTGGCCTTGTTCGTAATAGTTGTTATTCCGTCATTCGTTTCATAAACAACTTGATACTTCTTGTCATCTATGCTTATTGATCCATCTTTTTCGCCTACTTCAACAACCGTATACTTTATGTTTTTGCCTTCCTTATCTTGAGTGGGCAGATTACTAAACACATACTGCCACTTATTCTGCTTATCCAACTTTATTTTGTTGCCTTGTGCTGTACCATTTGCAAGCAACTGAACATACGTTTCAGCAGGTACATCAACCAGTTCATTGTCATTTGCATCGTGCCATAGCTTTTTAACACTCAAGCGAGTGTACGGAGTAATAGTGGTTTTTGAATCCTCTACAAAATTATTGATGTTCTCTTCTTTTCCATCTTGTGTTTTCTTAAACGATGTAATAGTTGCGCTAAAACGAAGGTGGAGTTCTTCGGTAGTTGGGCGTAAGTTAAATTCCTTGTTGAATGATCCTGTCAAGTCCTGTGGATCACTGGTATCACTTATGAGAGGATCGCGCGTATCATGTACCGAAATAGTATGCTTCGTTGAATCATATGTAGCAGTAACCCCACCAACCACTTGATTTTTACTATCAAGAACGCGAATGCTTGATGGATCTACTTTAAGACGTGGATCAAGCGTATCGGAAAAAGATAACGGACGAAGTAACCCCGCAGACCAAGATGTGCCAAATTTCCAGGTAAGGTTGTAATCCTGGGGAAGCGTAATTGCAACATCGTATTCTACCGTATCGCCTACATTGGCATACACACTTGAGACAAATTGATTTGGTGTGCCATTATTGGCCGTGCCGGCTGTTGAGGCAACTGGCACATTTTGAGGCTCCACTGCACCATCAGTATGATCCACAGGCGCATTTGTGGATTTAGCCAAAACACGAACCGATTTTTCAAAACGGGGTTTATTCGCAAGCGCAATAGTAAATTTAGTTTTTGTACCAGCCAATGCGTATTCGTTTGCTGAATTATACATATTGTTCGTTGAGCCTGGTGCGTAAAACCACTGATCTTTACCGTCACCTAAATGATTCATTGAGAGAACACCGTCTTCGGTAAGTTTTACACGATATTCACCACTTAAATCATACGTGTTGCGTGTGGTTTCATCACTCGATGACAGGGTAAGCGCATAAACTCCAGGGACAATATTGTGGAGTATATACGACCCTCCGCCATAGTCATCCACCGCCTGAGCTTGAGTATCAACGGTGGCTCCTTGTACGTTCTTAAGGGTAAAGGTGAGATTTTTTACAAGTGGCGCCCTACCAACGCTTGCATAGCTTGTATTTTTTGCCAACGAAATGACTTTAAAATACATCGTGCGAGCAAGCGTTGCTGTATAGGTGTCTGCTTCTGCATCAAAGTTTTCGTCTATAAGATTTGCTGCACCGTACCAAGGAAGAACTCCCATGGCATTGGGCAACATTTCAAGTTTAAGCGAAGGATTATCTTTTTTATAGGTTATTGATGCCGTAAAAACAATATCATCCTTGCCTTCTGGTATTGATGTTTTTACCTGCGACGACGCAATATCCGATGATATTTTCCAGGTAATATCGGCTTTTCCTAACGTATATGGACGTTTTACAGTAAATGTGATGTTTTTGGTAACAGTTTCAACTTTTTTAACGTGTACAACAATTCCCTCACCTTGTTTTGCAACGGACTGCACCGTATACAATGAACCGTTGATGGAAAGAGTTGTTCCAACTACTTTCAAAGAAGGCTCAATGGAAGCCTCAAAAGAACCGTCGTCTTTTGGTTCAACATATACTTCGGCTACATTGGCACTTTGGTTGTCGTTAAGCGAAATATTTGCAATATCCTCAACGCCATTTAACAGAATGGGGAACTCGTCAATCTCTTTACGTGCAACAAGCGTATTGTTTTGCTCATCTATAAAGGAAAAAGGTACCGTTTTTGTGGCAGTTTCCTTATAGATAAATTCAGAATAATACACGTTTTTTTGATCGTCTTTTTTGATAGTAAGCTCTTGAAAATCTCCCAGCTCATTATCATCGTTCTCAAGTCGATATTTTACTTTTTCACCCATGCGGTGATTATTGGGGGCTTTCTTATCAACTTGATATACAACCGTATACTTATGAAAGCCATTGTCTAAATCTTGAGAAGACACAAGGTTATCTTGGGTAAAATGGTATTCTTGCGCTCCCCATCCAAGAAACCCTCCAGGTGTAGTGAGATATAAGCCATCATAATCTTCGGTGGTTATAATGGTTGCGCGAATTTCGTACGGCACATCATCTTGCGCATACGCATAGCCAGTTGTGCACAAAACGCTTGCTACTAGAAATAACACACTGCAAATAATGCGTGTTATCAGGCGATGCATATATGAATACCCCCCCCCAGATGTATTTGTAACAAGACGAGCAAGAGCGCAAGATATCATGGTTTTTACCCTTTCACCATATAAATCAAACCCGCAAAAGCATATACGCATGGTATAAGTGCGTGACCTTTGCTAAAGCGCGCGCGACACGCAAGCGATATATACCCTAGAATACCATACAAAAGTCCATGCCGTAACTTATCAAGATACAAAAAAACCAAGCCGAAGCTTGGTTTGTTTAATTCAGTGGAGCTGGCGATAGGGCTCGAACCTACAACAACTGGTTTACAAAACCAGGGCTCTACCATTGAGCTACGCCAGCATTGCACTATGCATAATATCGTGTTCTTATTTTTTTTGCTACTGTTTTTTGCAAAATCGCCCAAATTTGGCAAAGTTCCACAATTTGCCGACAACAGGTGCCTGAAATAATATAAAGCGTTTGCGCAGGTGATGTTACTTGTAGTTGGCGACATTTGCACAGATGATATTGGTTGTACTGGGAACATTTGTGCAGGTGATGCGTCAGCAAGACGCATCAACTCCTAGACACCCAACTCAACGATGAGAGAGATCACCCAAAAGTTTCCACAGCTTATCGCGCGTTTCCTTTGGCACACGCGATTCCACCGTCATCTTTTGATGACTTGTACGCACAGAATCGGTATGCGAACGTGCATTTTGCTGTTCAACATCGTGCAATAAAAGCGCACTTGTTAATTTAGTAACATCGTCGCCCACGGTAGAACGAATGGTATTATCCGAGGTAATGAGGGTAATTTTTCTGTTAACGTGTTTTTCTTGCGTAACCAGACGCTCAATTACACTATCAGCCGTTTCACCGTTTCGAGAAAACACAACACAGATACCCGCTTGAATAGAAACCGCAGGCACATTTGACAAATTCTGTGTTCCGTCAAAAACCACCACTGCTTCGTAACTACCTTGAGCAAAAGCAGCAACGTCGCTGATCAGGCGCTCACGAGCGCGATCAAAAGGATCGGCATGAGTAGCAAAAGCAGAAGACTCCCCTCCTACCAAGACATTTCTATGTAACCTAGAGTTTTGTGCCTTAGCACAAGAAGCATTATCAGACGGAGAAAAAGAAGCTTCGCCCATACTAGACGCATAGTGTTTGGTAGCCATAAGTGCGTTGTAACCGTCAACCACAAGAAGCGGCAAATGAGCAAACGCAGGGCGACAAATCAGCTGCAGCGACTGTTTGACTCGCCGAGCAGCAGCTTGTGCAGACGCAGCTGGCGTTTCGCGCTTTCCCAGAGGCTTTTTTGTATACTGATTTTTATGACGACTCATAACTATTTCCGTATGGTAGCAAGCTCACGTGCAGACGCAGATGACTTAAACAGAGAGCGTGTTCTGACGCATCCATTCATAACACATAACCGTTGCAGCCTGTGCAACATTAAGCGATTCAATACGGCCACGTTGAGGAAGTTTGCAGATAAAGTCGCACTTTTTTTGTACAAGCGACGAAATACCGTTTTCTTCTGAGCCCATAACCAAACAAACGTTTCCCGTGAAAGGAGCGTTCCATACCGTTTCCTGCGCGTGCTCGCTGGCACCGATAACCCAAAAACCATGCTCTTTGAGCTCATCTATTGCACGCGCCAAATTAACAACCTGCACAATAGGCATATGGAGCACCGCTCCGGCTGACGTTTTATATGCTCCTACGCCAACCGATGCACACCGTGCATTTGCGATGATGACACAAGACGCGCCCACAACCTCGGCAGAACGAACAATAGCGCCAAAATTACCTTCATCAACTACGTGGTCGAGCAGCACAACAAGCGAAGCTTGTTTGGGGGCGCTAGGTTGATTGGCGGTATTTGTGACGAGCTCGTGAGCATCTGTAGCGAAAGGATCTGCAGCGGAAGCGTCCGCAGCGCGAACATCTTTGCGGTCAATAGCGGCAAGCACATCACCGAACTCGGCATATGCAAAAGGTGCCGCTTCAAACATAACGCCTTGATGCGCACCATGTGAGCTTAATGCGTCCATAGCAGACTTTTTAACATATTCACACGCAATACCACGCTCACGGGCACAAGTAATTAAACGCTCAACATCGGCTGTTTGCAACGCGGCGTTCATATTTTCTTGAACAAGGAGCTTTTTAAGAGGTAAGTGAGCCTCAAGAGCTTCAAAGCAGGCGCGTCTACCCTCAATCATGGGCGCGCGTGCGCCACGTTCACGTCGCGGACGCATATGCGCAGAAGAAGCACCTGAACTGCGCTTTTGAGATGAGAAACAACGCGCATTCGTACTCGAAGAGCGTGCGCGTGTGCCGCTATCGCCACTTACACGCGTACGCTTTTTGTAAGGTGCGCCTTTTTCGTTTGATGTAAAACGGACATTTTGCACATTCTTATTCTTTTTTGTTGGCTTTTTGAAATTGCCTCGTGAATTATGTGTTTGGGCCATCTTGTATTCCCTCATCAGCAGATTTGCTCACCAATACATTAAGCAAATGCAGTGTCATTATCAATTAGTTTTTAACCTTAATGCGCGTACCGTTAGCGGTATCTTCTACCATCAGCCCCAGCTCTGCAATGCCGTCACGTATGGCATCGGCGCGCGTCCAGTCTTTATTGCTCCGAGCTTCTGCGCGAGCCATAATAAGCAGGCGTGCGGCCTCTTCGCAGCTAGAAGCACTCTGTTGGGTAACCTTTTGCGCTAAGTCAATAATTTCAGCAGGAAGCTCAGATGTTTTAGCTGCAAGCGTAATACCTAAAACCGAGCAGAGCTCGCAAAGCATGTCGGCACAACGAAGCATGGGAGCAACACAGGGATGTGCACCTGCTTCTTCGAGATATTTGTTTGCGTGCGCCATAAGATTAAAAATAGCAGCAAGTGCACCTGCGGCGTTAAAGTCGTCGTCCATTTGCGTTTCAAATTCTATTTGAGCATGATCAACTGCATTGCCAAGAGCTTGTTCTGCTTTGCCTAAGGCACCCGACTCTCCCGATTGCTCTGCCGACCAGCGTAAGTTTTCTACGCAACCAATAAGTTTTTGCAGGGTTCCGCGCGCGCCGTTAAGTCGTTCAAACGAAAAATCAAGTGGCGCACGGTAATGTGTTTGCAACATAAGCAAACGCACCGCATCGGCAGGATAGGCATCAAGAACTTCTTTGAGCGTGTAAAAATTGCCCAAGCTCTTTGACATTTTTTCACCGTCTACACGCAACATACCTGCATGCATCCAATAATTTGCCAAAGGCTTGTCCCATGCACAGCTTGCCTGCGCGTTTTCGTTTTCATGATGTGGAAACATAAGATCTTGTCCGCCACCATGGATATCAATAGGCGTACCTAGATACCTATGTATCATAGCGCAGCACTCGGTATGCCAGCCAGGACGACCTTTGCCCCAAGGACTATCCCAACTGGGCTCGGAAGGTTTTGCAGCTTTCCACAACACAAAATCAAACGGGTCGCGCTTGGCATCGTTGACCTCGATGCGTTCACCTGCGCGCATGTCATCAAGCTGCCTTCCGGAAACTACCCCGTAGTTGTGATCGCTTCGTACCGAAAAATATACATCGCCGTTATCAGCCACATAGGCATGACCCTTATCAATAAGTATTTGAATCATGACCTGCATATGTTCGATTTCTGCAGTTGCACGAGGGCGAATGTCGGGATCCAAAATCCCAAAGCGGTGCATTTGCTCGATAAACGCACAAGAATATGTTTTTGCAAGCTCGTCTGCCGAAATGCCTTGCTCATTGGCACGATTGATGATTTTGTCATCAACATCGGTAAGATTTTGAGCAAATACAACAGCAAAGCCTTTGTACTGTAAATACCGACGAATAATATCAAACGATAAAAACGTACGAGCATTCCCTATGTGAATTTGGTCATAAACAGTAGGTCCACACACATACATGCGAACGCGATTGGGGTCAAGAGGTATAAACTCTTCTTTTTTGTGCGTTTTACTATTGTAAATTAGCATGTGAACTCCTTGTTATACAACCGTTGCTTCAAAGGTATGGCGGTTACTACTTTACTGTTTAATCTTAGCGCACACGTTTTCCTCAAGCAAAACGCATGCCCATGCTGCTATACCTTCTGACCTTCCAACAAAACCTAAACCCTCGGTGGTAGTTGCTTTAATACCTATATGCTCAAGCGGTATATCCATAACCTCTGCCAATTTCTGGCGCATAAGTTCACGATATGGCGAAATCTTAGGCGCTTGAGCTGCAATGGTACAGTCGCAATCAACAATTGCAAAACCGCTTTGTTGAAGGTGCCTTACAACCTCACGCAAGAGCTTACACGAATCGGCATTATCATATTTAGGATCATCGGGCGGAAAAAGCTGACCAATATCGCCTTGACGCGCCGCGCTTAAAAGTGCATCCATAAGTGCATGCACACAAACATCTGCATCGGAATGCCCCCATAAGCCGCGCTCATATGGTATGGTAACACCCCCAATAATACAGGGTCTATCTTTGGTAAACGCGTGAACGTCAAAACCGTGCCCTATCCGCATGGTATCTCCTTGCTAGTCTTGCGTATTAAAGCGTTGCTCCAGCAAAGTTTTTGCAACGGCAAAATCTTCGGGGAGCGTTATCTTTATATTATCGCGCGGACTTTCAACGCACACCACATCTCCAAACATTTGTTCGACAACTGAAGCATCGTCGGTAACGCTGCGCTTGTGCGTAAGTGCATATTCGTGCGCTTTACAGATAATTTCTCGCCTAAAAACCTGCGGAGTTTGCGCCGACCAAAACAGCGCTCTATTAGGTGTTGAGATAATGCGTGTACCGTCAACCGTTTTAAGTGTGTCGCTTACGGGAAACGCACAAATTGCCCCTGCTATATGAGGCGTGGTACGTAGTTTGTTGATACAAGCCTCTATGGTGTCAACTTTAATAAGAGGGCGCGCGCCATCGTGGATAGCCACAAAATTGAAGGTAGAGGGTACGTGGCGCAGGCCTTCATACACTGAAAGTTGACGCGTAGCTCCAGCATGAGCAAACACTATGGGCTTTTGTGTATGCAGATGGCAAACCACACGCTTTTCCATTTCGGATTGGCGCTCAGCAGCACAAACAATAACTATACAGCCCACCGAAGGTGCGTCTACAAAAGCACGTATTGCCCAATATGAAATGGGATAACCGCATAAGGTGGTGTATTGTTTTCCGCGCGCGTCGCCAAAGCGCGAACCCGTACCACCAGATGCTATAACGGCGCAGGTATCTGCTGTCATGCGCGTTTGCCCCACATACGATATAAACTATCAGCCAAAATTGAAGGATTATCCACACCAAGTTCATCGAGCTTAGAGGGGTTTTGTTCAATATCATCCAAAAGCTGTTGCAGCGAGCCAAACTCATCTACGATCTTATCTGCCATGCCTTTTCTAACCACCGAAACATTAGAAAGCGTTCTTAACCCAAGTGGAACCATAATTGATTCCTCGCCTTTGTTTTCAAACCCAAGAAGTTCGGCTATTTTATCGGGTGCATGGAGCTGCGAATTTGAGATTTCGTGCAATTGCTTACGAATGCACTGCGCGTGCTCTTCGGACGAGTCTTTTGCATAATCTCTAATAAGCAGCGTGTAATCGCTTGACGCATTACCAATAAACTCTTCACGCTGCATTTCAATGGTCTTACCCTCGCTACCAAGCTGTAAAATAATGTCGCTTAATTGCTCGGAAACGGTCATAAGCACTTCAAAGAGATAAATGGTATCTGCGATATCAGAAAGCGTTACATAATCATCAAGCTCAAGTGTGGTAAGACGCAAAAGAGCACGGTCAAGCTGCGCGCGCGTGCTTTGCATAGAAACCAACATTTGGTTAACCGAACTCATAAGTTCTGGAACCGATTGAAGTTGATGTCCATGACCGTCCACGTATAATGCAACCACTTGTCTGCGTTCAGACACCGAAATAACCACCGCTTTGGTAAGCAAACTCATACGCGCTGCCGTACGATGGCGCATGCCCGTTTCGGACGTGGGAAGCGAAGGTGAAGGATTAAGATGATAATTAGCGCGCAAAATCTTAGTTAATCCGCGGTCAATGACAATGGCACCGTCCATTTTTGAAAGCTCAAACAAACGATTTGCCGTAAAAGAGATGTCCAAACGAAAGCCATCGTCACCTGCAGCCAAAACATTATCCGTGTCGCCAATACATATAAGAGCACCAAGATGACCTGCTAAAATCATATCAAGCGCAAAACGCAAAGACGTGCCTGGCGCTGTTTTGCGAATGGCGTCACGCAAGCGTGCTTTAGTATCTTGCGCATCCTCAGGTGTTTGAGATGTGCTCATGGCATCTCCTTTCCTTGGCTTATGCTCTTACACGGTTTATGGAGGTGTTGCTATGGTTTAACAAAGCGCAACGCCTTCAAAGGCTCCTTCATTTTGACACGAATTTCTTGGCGACCACAACCATTATATAATTGTTGCGCACACAAACGCTTACAAAGTCTGCATGCGGTATAAACTTATGTATGTTTATTCGCTGTATGCTCCACCGCTTGCATTTTGCGTGCCCACATAAGAAACGCTTCGTTCATGCGATATATGAGGTTCCGCATCTGCAAGTTGTGATCCTTGCGCACGTAAAGCTTGTAGCTTTTGTAAGTCGGCCTCGCGCTTTTTGAACACAAGCTCATGCTCCTGCGCGTCAACGTACACCTCATCGCCTGCGTTCCACTTATGTTCAAGCAAGTCTTCGGCAAGACGATCCTCGACCAAACGTTGGAGCGTACGACGCAAAGGACGTGCGCCATAGATGGGATCGGTACCTTTTTGTGCAATTAAATCACAGGCTGCGTCGCTCAGCGTAAGCATAATGTGCTCTTGTGCAAGGCGGTATGCCAGCTGAGAAACCATAAGCTCCACAATTTTTCTGAGTTCTTCTTTAGAAAGCGTGGTAAAGACAACGATTTCGTCAACACGATTAAGAAATTCTGGCCTAAATGAGCGCTTAAGTTCACTTTTAACGCGCGATTTTATTTCTTTGTACGACAGACCGTCATCACCTTGGGAACTAAAGCCCATAGGAGAAGTGTGCGCGATCTCGCGTGCTCCAATATTAGAGGTCATGATAATAACCGTGTTGGAAAAGTCTACAACACGACCCTGACCATCGGTTAAGCGACCTTCCTCCAAAATTTGGAGCAAGATATTAAATACATCTGGATGCGCTTTTTCTATCTCATCGAACAAAACAACCGAGTACGGACGGCTACGAACAGCCTTGGTAAGCTCTCCGCCCTGATCGTAGCCAACGTATCCTGGAGGCGCGCCAACCAGCTTAGAGACCTCGTGTTTCTCCATAAATTCGGACATGTCAAACGAAATAAGTGCCTCTTGCGTGCCAAACAAAAACTCGGCTAAAGACTTAGCAAGCTCTGTTTTTCCTACACCCGAAGGCCCTAAAAATATAAACGAGCCGCCAGGGCGCGCAGGGTCTTTTAAGGGCGAGCGCGAACGACGAATAGCGTGCGCAACCTTTGCCACTGCTTCTTTTTGGCCAATAAGGCGTTTATGCAGCTCTTGTTCGCAGCGGAGTAATTTTTCTGACTCTTTTTCTGTTAAGCTCGTAACAGGAACACCAGAAATATCCGATATAACACGAGCTATATCATTGACGTCAACATTTTGCTGCTCGGACGCGCGCGATTTCTCCCAGTCTTTTACCGCATGGGCAATCTTTTGCTCCAAAGATTTTTCGTCATCTCTTACCGATGCCGCATCCTCATAATTTTCGCGCGCCAGCAAGCGCTCCTTTTTTTCTTTGAGCTTGGTAAGGGCAGTGCGCATAGCAACTATCTCGCGCGGCTCGTGACGTTTAACCACCGATTTACGAGCGCCGGCCTCATCAATCACGTCAATTGCCTTATCGGGCAAAAACCTGTCTTGAATATAGCGATGTGACAGACGCGTAGCCTCAACTAAAGCATTTTGCGTGTAATGGACGTGATGAAACGCCTCGTAACGAGCACTTAAACCTTTGAGTATCTGCAACGTTTGAGAAACCGTAGGCTCACAAACCTCAACAGGTTGAAAGCGTCTTTCTAAAGCTGGATCTTTTTCGATGTGTTTGCGGTACTCTTCTGCAGTTGTAGCACCAATCACTTGAATTTCACTGCGTGAAAGCGGCGGCTTTAAAATAGAAGCAGCGTCTATGGAGCCCTCGGCAGAGCCTGCTCCTATAATCGTATGAATTTCGTCGATAAACAAAATGATGTTTTTTGCCTTGCGAACCTCGTTAATAACGCGTTTTAAGCGATCTTCAAATTCTCCGCGATATTTTGCGCCTGCAAGCATAGAGGAGACGTCAAGCGTCCAAATTTGTTTATCTGCAAGGGTAACTGGAGCATTATGCGTGGCTATCAGTTGAGCTAAACCCTCTACAACTGCGGTTTTTCCTACGCCAGGATCGCCCAAAATAAGCGGATTATTTTTTTGACGGCGAGCTAGAATTTGCGCAATACGTGTGATTTCTTTATCTCTACCAATTACAGGATCAAGTTTTTCTTGTTGCGCCACGGCAACCAAATTTTTCCCATAGCGTTTAAGCAATTTTCCCATCTTTGAGCGCGCTTGCGAAGCCGATGGAATACCATAGGCAACCTCGGTTAAGTCGTCGTCTTGCTCGTCTTGAGTAGACTCTGCGTCTTCTGGAGTTGTGTATTCTTCGCTGTCATCAAGCGCGTCAATTGCCGTACTGAGCGACGAAAACGAAACACCTATACGCGTGAGCACCAAACATGCATGGCTCTCGGGCAGCGCAAGCATGGCAATAAAAAGGTCCTTAGTGGTAATTAAACCAGTAGCATGAGCGGATGCAAGTGTAAAAGCCTGAGCAAGCGCGCGCTTGGTGAGCGCAGAGAACGGCACGTGTCCCGACGCGGCGTCGGCAGTACCTGTTGAGGCAAGCGATTCCACAATTTCATAAGCCTGCGCGTAGGTAATATCAAATGACGATAACACCTGCGTAACGGCATTTTCCTCGTCTTTGAGGTATGCGAGCAAAATATGCTCGGTACCAACGTAGAGTTTTCCTACGCTGCGAGCCTCCTCTTGAGCAAGCAATAAGATGTTGCGTGTTTGCGCGGTAAATTGTTCAAACATATGGGTTTAAGCCCCCTTTAGGAATTATCCACCTGAGCGGCAATATCGTCTTTTGAAATGCTTTCGGGTTTCATTTGTGGGAACAACAATACGTCGCGAATAGACGGCTGGTCGCAGAACAGCATAATCATGCGGTCGATACCATATCCAATTCCGCCAGTTGGTGGCATACCATACTCAAGCGCGCGAACATAATCGTAATCGTAGCCCATGGCTTCATCGTCGCCCATGCCCTTTGCCTTAACCTGTACCATAAAGCGCTGCGCCTGGTCAACGGGGTCATTAAGCTCGGAAAATGCGTTTGCGTATTCGTGACCACAAATCACAAGTTCAAAACGATCTGTTAAGCGTGGATCTTCATCTTTGCGCTTAGAAAGAGGCGAAACTTCTGCTGGATAGTCGCATACAAATGTTGGATCCTGAAGCGTTTGCTCACCCAACTCATCATAAATTTCAAAAAGTAGCTTACCTGCGCCCCAGCTTTCTTCCCACGAAATTTCGTGCTTGTCGCAAAGTGCGCGTAAATGCTCAACAGGCGTGTCCATGTTAATTTTTTCGCCCACAACCTCAGACGCAACATCAGAGAGCGCAACGCTGCGCCACGTACCACTCATATTAACGCGTTTGTCCTGGTACGTAATAATTTCGCTTCCCTTTTCGCAACCGCAAACATCTTGCGCAATAAGCTGAAACATTTGTTCGGTAAGCTCTTTCATACCCTGCAGATTGGAATACGCGCAATAAGCTTCCATAGACGTAAATTCGGGGTTATGGGTAAGATCCATACCTTCGTTTCTAAACTGACGGCCAATTTCAAAAACGCGATCCATGCCGCCAACAATCAGGCGCTTAAGCGGTAATTCCGTTGCGATTCTTAAGTAAAAATCACAGTCGAGCGCATTAAAATGCGTGGTAAATGGGCGCGCATTTGCTCCACCTAAAATTTGATGCATCATAGGTGTTTCAACTTCAAGATAACCTTGGTTTTCCATAAAACGACGAATCAGCGAAATAATGTGGCTGCGCTTGCGAAAAACGTCGCGAACCTCAGGGTTCATAATCAAGTCAACGTAGCGCTGACGATAACGAATTTCGCGGTCACTTAATCCGTGAAACTTTTCGGGCAAGGGACGCACGCTTTTAGAAAGCAAAACCAAGTTGGTAACTGATACCGACAACTGTCCTCTGCGTGTGCGTACGATCACGCCTGTTGCCTGAATAATATCACCCAAATCAAGTTGTAAAAGTAGGTTCCAGTCTTGCTCGCTCATATTGTTAATGCGCAAAAAGAGCTGAATGGTACCTGTTTTATCTTCCAAAACTATAAAGCAAACTTTGCCTTGACGACGATACGCCCTAATACGGCCTGCAACCGTGTAGGAATCTTCTGTAGCAGCTCCATCTTCAAGTGAGCCATACTGCGTTTCAAGATCGCGCGCAAAGGCAGTAATGGTGCTCGAAATAGGATATGGATTGATGCCTTGCTCAATAAGAGCCTTGCGCTTTGCACGACGTGTGGCGCGCTCGTCATTGATAGTTGACTCCGATGAGGTTAAAGCCGTAGATTCGGACATTTGATAACTCCTTAATAGCTGGTAATGCGTACGTTACGTATTGTTGCTTGCCGTATGTGTGGTTTGCTTATGAAAACACATGCGCTGTTAAATGCAAAAACGCGCCTTGAGCCGCGGGGCGCAAGGACGCGAATGCTTATCGTATAAAACACACGAACGAATCAGTTGCACCTAACGAGTAATATTTAATATCGTGTAGGTTTTTTCTTTACCACTTGGGGTAGAAAAGCTTACTACATCGCCCACAACATGGCCAATAAGCTCGGCACCTGCTGGCGATTCGTTTGAGATTTTATGCTCAAGAGAATCTGTTTCGGTGGTACCAACAATGGTAAAGCTGATTGACTTGCCTTTTTTATCGGAAAGCTCAACGGTAGTACCAATAGAAACGCTCAACTCACCATCGGTGTGTTCAACCACTTTAGCAGTAGCCAAAATTTGGCGAATCTCATTGATACGCGACTCATTAAGTGATTGCTCTTCTTTGGCGGCATCGTATTCGGAGTTTTCTGATAAGTCACCAAACCCACGTGCTTCTTTAAGGCGTTCAACAATTTCTTCGTGCTTCTCGCCCTCACGATACGCAAGTTCGTCAACCAACTTCTGGCGACCTTCCGGGGTAAGTATCAACTCTTTTTTATCCATCTGCTACCTTCTCAAAAGAAACTTACAATCCATGCTCATGTGTTAGCGCACAATACTTTACCTTACACACAAAGTGCGTGAGATGCGCAAACAAGACTAGTGCTCTTTGCTGTCCTCAACAACAACATCCTCTGCTTCTTGAGATTTAGCAGAGCTTTTTGCTTTTTCGTCTTTTTTATTGGTGTCATCGCTTGAATCATCAAGACCCTCGCGAACGCTTTTAACGGTTTTACCCAATGCACTTCCGAGTTTTGGAAGATTTTTAGGTCCAAAAATAACCAAAACAATGGCTACCACAATAACAAGCTCTAAAGGACCCATACCCAGAATCATATATGCCTCCAATACGTCCACGTATTACACATACCTGATGTTACCTGTTTTAGCGTACAATAGTATGCGATGTACAAGTTTGCACAAGTTAGTATAGCTGAGCCAACTGCAAAATAACAATTAGATTTTATCCATTATGCCTAACATAAGGAGTTTTCTTTAATAATGCACAATATACTTACATCACTTCTTACGATAAGCGGTTGGACTTGTGTAGTGAGCACAGGTATATTGGCACTATTTTACCTTATCTTACGAATGCGTGGGGCCCATCTCTTCATAAAAAGTAAATTTGGCCCCGTGCTGATTTTTGATTCACAAGATAAACAAAAAACGCCCATTAGGTTGTTGAACGTAGGCAACAAATTTCAGTCGGTATGCTACCTGCAAAAAGAGCTGCGCTATAAGCTTGTATGCATCTATCATCAGTACATGATGCAAGTGGTAGAGCTTGCGCATAAAGAATCAGGTAAAGCGCTCGTTATAGGCGCAGGAGGTTATTCGCTCCCCAAATGGATGTGGGCGCACTACCCAAACATGCAGGTGAGCGTGGTAGAAATTGATCCTGTTATTACAAAACTTGCCAAACGATTTTTCTTTTTACAACAAACGCTTGATACCTTTTGCAAAAACTCATATCAAGAGCTCAATTATCCTGCGCATATAGAGATGCAGCCACGCCAAAGCACATGTCGCGCGCGTATCATCCATGCCGATGGCGTGCATTATCTGCAACACACTCAAGAAACCTATGATGTAATCATTAACGATGCGTTTGCTGGAAAAAACGCGCTAATCTCGCTTGCAAATCAAGAGGGCGCGCGCTTACTTAAAAGCCGCCTGCGCCCAGACGGCGTGTATTTAGCTAATATCATTTCCCCACTTGACATGTCGTCTGGCAGTATTTTGCATAAGGTTATCGCTTCTATGCAAACACAATTTGCTTACGTGTATCTCATTCCCGAAGACGAAGAAGATCCTCGTGTTGTAGCTAACAACGTGTTAGTTGCCAGCAATTTAGCGTTAAAGATTGCAAAATCCTACCGCGTGGAGTCTTTGCTCTCGTGCTAAGCGTGTAAAAATGTATCGGGTCTTCCGCCCATCATGTGCGCAAAGACTCAAAGTACGCTAGGCATGCGCGCGCTTATGTTTGAAAAACTGTTGCAGAAGATTTGCACTTTCATCAGCCAAAACGCCGCCTTTTAGCTCAAAGGAATGATTAAGCCTAAAATCATTGCTTACGTTATACAGGCTTCCGCAGGCTCCTGCTTTTTGATCGTATGCACCAAAAACGCAGCGTGCAATGCGCGCGTTGAGCATAAGACCTGCGCACATAAGACAAGGCTCAAGCGTTACATATACACAGCAGCGCTCAAGATGCCATGAATCAAGTTTCTTTGCTGCTTGTAACATGGCAATAAATTCTGCATGATCACTAGGGTTATGGCTATGTTGGCGTAAATTATGTGCTGCCGAAAGTATGGTGTTATTACAAACTACAACTGCTCCAATAGGAACCTCTTGCTCTAAAGCTGCCTTTTGAGCCTGTGCAAGGGCGCAGTGCATATAATACGTGTCAAGGTCGCAAAAATCCTCGTTGTCACATGGAGTCGGATGTGCTGACGTATCAGGCAATGTATCAGACGGCATATCAAGCGCACTTGAATCGTACACATGGCGTGGCGATTGTTGGCAGTCAACGAGCGCGCGATGTAAAGGCGCCTCATTGGTTGTTGCGTTATCAGAACAAGAGCTCTTGTAGGTCATCGATAATTCCTTACAAACTTTTCCCAAAAACGGTGCGTTATCTTGCAGCAAGAGCAAGCGCATAGCATGCGTGCAAGCTTTGTATCCTTAAATTTTACACGAAAATCAAAAAGATATAAGTTTTTGTACACTTATAGAGCTTAATGTTGTACACTATAAAAGCTGTGCAAGAGCTTATGTACTCATTTCGTTTTGTTCATCGCACGTACAAAAGCTAGGCAGCTACGGAGGGGTGGCAGAGTGGTCGAATGCGGCGGTCTTGAAAACCGTTGAGCGGCAACCCCGTTCCGAGGGTTCGAATCCCTCCCCCTCCGCCATTTTTATGTAATCACGTTTACACAAATTTTTTGCATATGCCCAGCTTAACGTGCATTTTTTGCGCCCGCAAATCGCGCAAGAAGTGCACGCAAATCGCACGTAAATTACGTTTTAATGCCTATGCACTTCATATAACCTGTATTTCATCAGCCGCTCCATCTTTCGTTGCTTGATTACTTCGTAACCATATGCCGCGTCTCAAAACCGCTCAGCAACGTGTATAATAAAGATGTATGTACAACAAAATTATCAAACACAACAAGGCGAACAGGAGATACCATGCCTGAAACACTTATAATTGTCGGCATAATTGTGGTTGTGTTGCTTATTGCAGTTATGATGTATAACCACATTGTCCAGCTGAACAACCGTTGCGACAACGCATGGCAAACCATTGATACGCAGCTTCAACGTAGAAATGATCTTATTCCTAATCTCGTTGAAACCGTAAAGGGCTACGCCGCTCACGAGTCAAAGACGCTTGAAAATGTTATTGCCGCGCGTGCAGCTGTTAACAGCGCAGCTACTCCCGTAGAAAAGATGGATGCTTCTAACACGCTTACGCAAACACTTGGTCATCTGTTTGCCGTTGCAGAAAGCTACCCCGACCTTAAAGCGAATGCCAATTTTCAGCAGCTTCAATCTCAACTAAGCGATACCGAAGATAAAATTAGCTATGCACGCATGAGCTTTAATGATTGTGTGCTTATGTTTAATAACGCCATAACCACATTTCCTGGCGTTATTTTTGCAGGACTTTTCCACTTTGGCAAGCGCGAGGGTTTTGCTGTTACAAGCGAGAGCGCGCGCAATGTTCCCGAGGTAAAGTTTTAATTTCCTCTTAAAAAGCGCTGTCTCTTAACAAACACCCCTAACATAGCTTACAAATACGCCCCTTGTTCTTAAAACAAGGGGCGTTCTTTACACGAAGACTATCTTAAGAGAGGCTTATTATATATAAGACGAGCAATGTAACAAGCGTCAGAGTTAGTGAGCAAGCAAAGCATTAACCGTCTTTACCACATCTGAAGCACAAAGGCCAAACTCTTTTTGAAGCCAATCGGCAGTGCCCACCTGACCAAACTGCTCGTTTACACCAATACGCTTAAATGGAACACATACTTGCGCTTCTACAAGAGTTTCGGCAACACTTGATCCCAAGCCACCGTTAACGCTATGATTTTCAAAAGTTACTACAGCGCGTTTCCCTGCAACTTCGCTTAACACCAGTTCTTTATCAAGCGGCTTAATGCAAAACATATCAATAACTTCTACTGACAAGCCTTGTTTTTCTAATTCTTCTGCAGCATCGAGCGCATCTTTAACCAACTGACCAGCGCTTATGATAAGAACATCACTACCTTTTTGAAGAACATTTCCACGTCCAAGTTCAAAGGTAGAACCACTCTCATAAATACTATACGAGGCTTTTCTTCCCGATCTTACGTAGTGTACGCCTTCCAAAGTTGCAAATGTACGAATAATCCACTCCATTTGTACGGGATCTGCTGCATCGGTAATAATTGAACCTGGAATCATGCGCATAAGAGCCATATCTTCCCAAGTTGTGTGAGTTCCTCCGTTAGCTCCTGCAGTAAAGCCGGGGTCTGAGCCCCAAATATTGATGGTGTTGTGCGCATATCCACCAGACAAATAAATTTGGTCAAAACATCTACGGGTAGCAAAAGGTCCAAAGGTATGACAAAATGGAATATATCCCTCAGACGACATACCCGCTGCCATGCCCATCATGTTTTGTTCGGCAATACCAACTTCTACAAACTGTTCGGGCAGCTCCTTTTGAATTTTAAGCGTTCCGCTTGCTCCGCCTAAATCTGCGTCAAAACATAAAACACGATCATTTGTTTTCATCAAGTCAAGCAGCGTATCAACAACCGCATCACGATAAGGTTTTCCTGCGCTTCTACAATCTTTTGCAAGTTTAAACATTATTCCTCACTCTCCGTAGCTACTCATATTAAGAAAGATTTTGTGTGGCGCAAGAACTTTTACCATCGTCTAGGCCGCTACAAGCGCAAGGAAGACTCTCCCCTTCGAGCGCATAGGCAAGCGCAGCAATTTCTTGGTCAAAGCGCGCAATCGCTTCATCGGTAGCTTTATTGATTTCGTCGTTATTCCACTTCATCGAGTGATTCATTTCGGTTTCTTCAAAGTAAGGAACACCAGCACCTTTAATGGTGTCAAGTACAATAGCGTTAGCTTGATCGTGCTGGTCTTTTGCACGAGTAATTGCCTCATCAAGCGCAATAATATCTTGACCATTTACCTTTTGTGTATAAAAACCAAAGGCGCGCATTTTGTCTACGTAGTCAAAGGGTTCAAGAATATCTTTAGTTCTGCCGTCAAGCTGCTTTTTATTGTCATCTATAAATACAATGCAGCGATCAAGACGGTGTGCAGCAATGAACTCAAATGCTTCCCAGCACTGGCCTTCGTTAAGTTCCCCGTCGCCTACAAAAAGATAGGTATTACGAGAAGAATTTTTCTTTTTGAGGGCATAGGCAATACCAGCTGCAAGCGACGTTCCCTGGCCCAAAGAACCAGTTGTTGCATCAACACCAGGCGTTTTAAGACGATCGGTATGAGAAGGCAGGCGCGTTCCACCATCATTTAAGGTAAAGAGCCACTCCTTAGGAAAGAATCCGCGCTCGGCAAGCGTTGAATACATAACGGGACCTGCATGTCCTTTTGACAAAACAATACGATCTCTGTCTTCCCAGTGAGGATTATCAGGACGATGACGCAAATGTTTAGCATAAAGCACAGCATAGGCATCGGCTAATGAAAGCGAACCGCCAATATGGCCGTAGCCTCTATGCTGAAGCATTGCAAGTACATCACGACGAATTTTTGTTGCTAAAAGCTTAATTTTTTTATATTCCCTATCCTCCACGGAGCACTCCTGTTCTGTCACTGTATTGCACGCTCTATATATCTAGCTGTTATACGTTATTTACACACAAGACAACGATTATCCGATATGTTGTGCCAGCTTTTGTTCAAGCTCTGCCTTGTCTAAAATATTGATAAGAACTACTTTTTTCTCATCGGGAATACCTTGCATAAAATCCTTTAAATCATTGCCAACAATAAATAAATCGGCAGCTTGAGGATTGATGTCAGAAATAGTAGTATGATCCACTTCAATTTCGGGATGACCAAGCTTTTTAACAGCGTCTTCCGCATTCATATGAACGATAAGGCTTGAACCCAATCCGGAACCGCAACAACATAAAATCTTATGTACACTCATAGCAACCCCTTACAATTTATTTGGACGCCCTCTACACCTACCGTATCACAGGGCTGTAACCTTATTACACTATTATTATCTCTGAACTTTATTGAACACATGTTTGCGCTTGAGTTAAACAGAGATATAACACAATACATTTGTGTGCTTGTACCTTTATAAGTCCGTCCGATAAAACAAGCGAGGCCAGCTGACCTCGCTTGATGTTAAACAATCGCCAAAGCCTTCTTAGCGCCGCTGTAACAAATTTCTTACGCCTGCGTCTTTGGTTTAGGCGCAAGGAAGTTATACAAAATAGGAGCAATGTAAACAACGACACAAATAAGCATTAAGAGCGAACCATTTGCATAATTTATAATGTTACCAAATACGATCCCCATCCAAGAGAAATCGGCATCGGAGAAAGTTGCGCCTGTATAACCAAGAGCATTAAACACTGGCATGCAGATAGCTGGCAAGAATGTAATAAGCAAACCGTGTGCAAAGCCACCGGCAACACAACCTTTTACACCACCTTCTGCATTACCAAATACACCTGCAGTAGCACCACAGAAGAAGTGCGGAACAACACCAGGCAAGATAAGAGCAACAGGAATCATAGCGTTTAATCCGCCAAGGATAAACAGTCCAACAATGCCACCAACAAATGAACTAATAAATCCAATGGTTACCGCATTAGGTGCATATGTAAACGCAACAGGACAGTCAAGTGCAGGTTTGGCACCTGGAACTAGCTTATCGGCAATGCCTTTGAAAGCAGGGACAATTTCGCCAATAATAAGACGAACACCACTTAAGATGATGTAGACACCACCAGCAAAGCTCAAGCCTCCTGTAATGGCCCATACGATCCAGTTGTTAACTGTTTCAGAACCAATGTTCATAAGCCCTTTTAATGCGCCAAACTGAGCGTCAAATGCCTTGGGATCTGTGGCAAGCAATGCAGGGCCTTCGGTTAAAATTCCGCGTGCAACAGCAATGCCTGTTACCACTAAGAATAAAATAACCATCGTCAATCCAATTGAAACTGTTGTATCACGTAAAAAGATAAGACGTTTGGGGAAGTTGATTTCTTCAGTGCTTTTGCGATGAGGGTCATTGGCAAAGCAGCGACCGACGACACCAGCAAGCCAGTAACCAAGACCGCCTAAGTGACCAAGTGCCACCGAATCGCTTCCCGTTACTTTTCTAAACGTTACCTGACAATATGCAGGTGACAACACCATAATAAAACCAAGCAAGCAGCCGCCGGCAAGATAGAGCATCCAGCCTTCAAGATGACCTGCGCCACCTAAAATAACCGCAATCATGCATGCCATATAAAGCGTGTGATGGCCCGTTAAGAAAATGTAGCGCATGCGTGAAAAACGAGCAAGAACAATATTAAGAACCATTCCTACTGCCATAATAACCGCCGAACTAACACCAAAGTTCTTAAGCGCGTCTGCAACAACGGCTTCGTTATTTGGTACAACACCTTGCATATTAAACGCATAGTTAAAAATTTGGCCAAAACCCGTTAGAGAGTTTCCCACCAAAAAACCTGCGCCCGCACTTAGCACCAAGAAACCAACAATGGTTTTAAGCGTACCTTTAACGATATCTTCAACTGGTTTTCCTTGCAAACACAAGCCCAAACACGCAAGCAAGCCTACAAGAATAGCAGGTGTAGACAAGATGTTAATGATAACCTCAAGTACTGCCATCTGACTTCCTTTCTCTATGTATGCGCACTTTACGAAAATGCCGCACACAATAATTGGATTTATCACGAGCTTCTTATGTAAAGCGCATAGTTGGCACTGTTTTATCTGCTGTGTTACTACTGCTTTACCAACACAGGCAATGTGCTCGCCTTACGCTGAAGCGCTGATAAATAAATCGTAAATTTCCTGTGTTGTTTGAGCTTGTGCAATGCTGGTAATGTTTGCCTCACAAGCAAACATGGTTGCAAGAATACGCATAACGTCAATATGATCGTTAGGATTTTGCGCAGCAAGTGTCACCAAAACACGAACAGGAGCATTACCCTCCTTAAAGACAACTCCTTCACGCACCACCGTAACTGCAAGCTGCTGATGTATAACACCTTGTTCAGGACGAGCGTGCAACAGTGCAAGATCGGGAGTTAAAACAAAATATGGCCCAAATTCATGCGCGTTTGCAATAATCCCATCAATGTAGGCACTCGTAACACTACCATCATCCACAAGCGGCTGGACAGCAACGTGAATAGAATCTTCCCAGTCTTTGCACGCCGAAACAATTTGTATGTTTTTCAGCTTGAGCATTTCTTTCATGGTCATGCATAAACTCCTTCAAATAGTTTGTGTACGTGCAAAAATATGAAAACCGTCGTTTAAGACAGTTTTTAGTGTAACAATTAGTTCGTAATATTGACACATTTTTTTATTGTTCTTTCCTAATTTTCCGTCAGCGGTCTTATTTCACGCGCAAAAGTACGTCTAAATTGTCCAAACACCCATAGTTCTTTTGATGTGCAACATAAGCTTTAATATTGTGTATACACAAGACGATCATCAACTTTTGTGTGCAAATTCTCCTTGAGGATTTGTGCGTAATCGAGGTTTCTTACATTTACTTCTTATGTTTACTTCTTATGTTTACTTTTTACATTTACAAGAAATTGAATAAACGTGTAGTGCCCAAGAAAATATAAATCATTTCGCAAAGTACGCTACACTTAAATTGTCTGGACGAGAAGGGAGGAAACGTTGTTCCGAAAAGAACGCCATGCAGAGATTTTGCGCCTGCTCGATAGACAAGGCCGTGTAGAAGTAGAAGATCTAGCCGCCCATTATGGAGTGAGCTGTGACAGCATTCGTAAAGATCTTCAATATCTTGATAAACACGGTTTATGCAAGCGCGTGTATGGCGGTGCACTTAAGAGTGCTGATGTGAGCGCACTTAATAATTTTTTACATCCCAACGTTGATTCCAAACTTTCCACCCACCCTGACAGTCAGCGTACAAAACAACGCGTTGACGAGCTTATACCTTCACTTAACCATGCACTTTCACCTGAGCCACAAACAGCGCAGGATTCAAACACGCAAGATCATACTGACACCAACAGATGGGCAGTTGCAAAGCGCGCTTACTTGGAAATAAACGACGGTGATTCGATTTTTTTGGATTTATCGCGTATCAACATAGAGCTTGCGCGGCTTTTGGCACAAGGAAATAAACGTGTTATTGTGACCACCAATATGTTAGATGTTATTAAAATTCTCTCTGACGCGCCGCACATTACAACACTTGCAACAGGTGGTTTTCTTAACATAACGCTCAATGGTTTTGTGGGATCCGAAACTATCAGCTTACTCGAACCGCTCTTATTCCTTAAAGCGTTTATTGGCGCAGGCAGCATAGATTTGGATCAAATGGCTGTATCATGTGGCAATATTGACGGCGGAGCTGTAAAAGAAAAAGTTATCCACAATGCTTCATATACCTTCTTGCTGGCAGATAAAGACAAATTTAATCGAGAAGAACAGTATCGCTTTGCAACTATAACCGATTTTTCGGCCATAATTACCGACTGCGATGATGAAGCTGTGCTAAGAAAACTGCGCACAACAGGAACGCCTATACTACAAGCGTAATATAGGCGTTGTTTGTCACATATGTTCGCTTGCTTTATGTTCGATAACGTAAAGCAATCATGCTTTTCTAGATAAACAGTACCATCGAAAGAACAAACATAAATACACAACCCAAAAGCATGGGCACGCTCACTCGTTTAACTACGTCAAGCGGACTGGTTTTAGTGGTACCCGATACAATCATAATAACCGCAGAAACTGGAGATACCGCGCGCAGTAAGTTGCCCGCCATTCCCATAGGAATGGAAACAGCAATAGGTGATATTCCCGCTGCCTGAGCCAGGGCTGGAATAAGCGGAACCATTGCATAAAAGAGCGCAACACCCGAGCCAGAAAGCAATACGATAAGTGCAGTAAGTCCAACCAAAATAAGAGGCAGAACAAACCCTAATCCATTACCACTCATACCAGTCATCACGGCTTCAAGCGAGGCAATAAGTCCAATGGACTTAAGACCAACAACATAAATCATGGCAGCAACCAGCAAAGCGATAATAGGAAGCATCGAACCCATTCCCTTGAAGAAAGTTTCGGTTTTGCCAAGTGCTTCATGCATATCTTTACGTCTAAGCGCATCACAGACGAGCGCGGTCACAAACGAAATAAGCGTTGCAAGCTCTACACTCATTGTTATAGATACGCCGCAACAAATTTTTGCGATGTACGCCACAATTAACAGCACAATTGGCAACAGGGGTAAGAATGCATAAAGTGCATGAAAACCGCCCTTGATTTCGTCTTTTGCTGTATCAGAATTTTTCTGTGCGGTGTGCGACTTATCTGCAGCCTCATCAGCTTGGTCTTTGGACTTACTTGAATTTTGCGTGGTAACTGTTTGATCAGCGCGCTTGCTCATAAATTTTTGCCAGAAGTAATGAACAACTGCCATAAAAATAAGGGTAGGAATAGAAACCAATGCATGATATCCAAAAACGTACTGAGAAACCGTAAGGTTTTCAAACATTGGATACTTTGCCAGCTCTGCCGTAATAGCAACATTATCGGCACCTAAAGGCGTTGGCATGATAGTTGCTGTTGTTGCGATAACCGCAGCTGCAGTTAAAGCCGACATCCCTGACTTTCTAAGCACTGGATATAACGTTGCAAGCAAGATAATTGCCAAATTTGACGCGCTTGGAACGACCAACGATAAAAGATTACCAAGAAGGAAAACAATAGGAACCAAAATATACGGCGAACGAACATGCGCAATTGGCTTTGCCAGCGCGCTCACGGTTGCGTCATTGGCACCAATTGAGCTCATATATGAGGTATAGCCACCTAAAAATAGCATGACAAGGCCTGCGCCCGTAAGCGTTGACTTAAACATAGCAATAATGGCAAGCAAAGGATCTAAAAGCGGAGTTGAACTTGGCTTAAAATCTTTAATTGCCAATCCATGACCCGTTGCAATTGCAACATACATAAGCACTAAACCAATAATAAACAGCGTAATTTTGATGTCCATCTTTTTTACCAACATATAGCCGATGACACAGATGGATAGCGCTGCTATCACATACATTACTATAAGCTCCATACCACTCTCCTTACCACACATGCATGTGCACGATGTACAAAAATTTACGTTACGGTAAATGCATATGCACAAACATTAATTATTTTGAAGCTTCAACACGTTTACGCTCACATATACTAAGTTGTTCTACAAACCACGAACGAAATGCTTCGACATCAATATCAGTGCACACGTCAACATTTGGCTCTCCGTGCAGATATCCCCTAAAGTCAACCAACGTACAACCAGCGGTAAGCGTACCTGCAAGCTCAATATCAACAAAGGTTTTTTCAACCGTAAAGAATTCTGGCTTAAGAAAATACGCCATAGCTGTTGGATCGTACATTTTAAGCGCCGTGTTAATTGAGCCCGAACGATAGTGGCTAAACAAGTCGTACACCATCTTGCCCGTTTTTCCAAACGTTTTAATTGTTAGAATGTCGTTTGCAGGAATTGTTGCTTTCCACCCAATATCAAGTCCAATCATAGCTAAAGAAATACCTGATGAAAAGACAATTTTTGCGGCCTCGGGGTCGGTAGCAATATTGAACTCGGACAAAACGCCTTTATTGCCTCGCGTGCATGTTCCACCCATAATAACAATACGTTTGATGAGCTCTTTATCAGAAGGATACAAGCGCAACAAGAGTGCCACATTAGTAAGAGGCCCTATTGCTACAATAGTTAAAGGTTCTTTGCTTGCGTGAAGTGCTTTATGCATTGCAACGGGTGCAACGTCTTCCAACAAACACTCGTCTGCTTGACCTTCAAATTCATAGCCCGCTAGACCCGATTCACCGTGGACATTTGCAGCGGTTGTAAGCTTGCGCACAAGTGGGCCTTGAGCTCCTTTTGCAACTGGAACATGCGCATGCCAAAAATGCAAAAGTTTAAGCACGTTATTAGTTACATTTTCAAGCGTTACATTACCGCCAACGGTAGTAATGAGCTTTATATCTGTTGTATCAGATGCAAGAGCAAGTCCTATGGCAGCAGCATCATCCACACCTGGATCGGTGTCCAAAATAATTGGTGTTTTCGCCATAACATTTCCTTTCAACGATAATATCTTTACACGCATGTTCTCTATAACCTCAAAGCTATGGTACTTAGTGCTACACCCTTTGTAACACAAGTCTTGGTGCGCTCACCGAAGCATACAAAGTTGACGCAATCCTTATACACAACTGATTGGCTCGTTCACCTTGTGCTGTATTTGAAACGCTTCAACTTCCTCACAAGTTGGAATAGACACTTGTGCTCCAACACGTGTTGTTGAAAGAGCAGCGGCAGCTTGTGCAAAAGCGATCGCCTGCTCTGTGCGTGCACCTTTTGCAAGACAAGCACTCATTGCGCCAACAAAGGTATCGCCAGCACCGGTTGAGTCTAGAGCTTTTACGGCATATGCAGGAGCAAAAAGTTGATGCTTATTTGATACAAGCAAACATCCTGCGGCGCCCAACGTAACAACCAGGGTTTTCATTCCTAGTTGCAAAACCTTTGTAAGCGCGCACATGGTGGGCGCATCCATAGTTGGATTAATGTCGAATAAGCTCATGCATTCAGTTTCATTAAGGCATAAAATGTCGATGCTTTTATACAACGATGGCTTAATAGAGCGCACGGGAGACGGGTTTACAACTGTGATCATGTCATGGGCATGAGCAAACTCTATGGACGACTCTACCGCCTGAGCAGGAGACTCAAATTGCGTCAAAAAAATGTCGTGCGGCTGTGCAACACGCAAAAGTGCCGCACGTGCAAATTCGGGTGTAACAAACTCATTTGCACCGTGGTTAATAATAATCCTGTTGTTTCCATGAGACCGCAGGACAATTGCCATGCCAGTTGTTGAGGTAGCTGTTGTTACCTCTTGAATATCAACGCCTGATTGAGCCAAGCTAGCTCGTAGCTCTTTACCAAAGCTATCAGTTCCCACACAGCCAATAAGATGGGTATGGACTCCTGCGCGTGCAGACGCCACTGCCTGATTTGCGCCTTTTCCTCCAGCATTGATAAGCAGATTATCGCCCGAAAGTGTTTCGCCTTCTAATGGCATTCTGTCTGATTCTATGGAGACATCCATATTGATGCTACCAAGCACCACAACTTTGCTCATACCTCACCATACCTTATAGTAACGTGGATACAGCTTGCGCTCATACAATACAAACCTCTTTATTGTGTGAGCACAACCTGTCTCTACGGTTGCTTAAACCCCGTTTCATCAAATGCCAGCCCAATACAGGCATTCATGTTCTTATATCGGGCACATATATAGGGAACGTATTTCCTAATCTTGTTTACTATAGTAGACACACATGAAAACCCACATCGTATATCCATCCACAAATGGCATGGTTTAATCCGTCAACGGTATATTTCTTAGAAAATTATGCGCAATACACGATCTTTACTGGTAACATAATGCCTGCAATCCCAAACGTTATTTTTCGATTGACAAGATGTCTTAATTGGGGCGATAAACGTTCTAAGGAATACCATGAACATTAAAGATATAGCACGATTAGCAGGCGTTTCGCCAACAACCGTTTCAAAAATCCTTAATCGTAAAGACCAAAATATTAGTAGTCAAACGCGCGCTGTAGTATTAGATACCATTAAAAAATATCATTACACCCCTTATGCACGTATTACCGCGCAACGAAACACATGGCTTGTAGGTGTTTGTGTGCGCGAGACAAAAGAGAATATGTGCTTGGTATCAGGCATAATAGAAGCGCTACAGAAGCATCACATATCTACCCTTGTGATATACACCCGCGAAGAGTCCCGTGAAGAGCAGGTAATCACAGAGCTTATACAATCAAATATAAGCGCGCTCATCTGGGAGCCGCTCAATACTATGCAGACTCCTACTAACACAACTATAGACAATCTTTGCGTGAAGCACGACATTGAGGTGCTCAAACTTGCCAAAGATGGTGGCGAGCACAACTATAGTATTGATTTTCAAACACTTGCGCACGATCTAAGCGCCGAGCTTATCTTGGCTGGTCATCGTCATATTGCGTGTCTTACCAATAAAGAAACTCCACGCGCGTTTATACAGGGATACGCTTCGATACTTTTTCAACGAAAAATTATGCTTGCAGAACAAAACTGTTATACAAGCGTGTGTAATGAACTGTTGCAAGCACTTGTAAACGGCGATATAACAGCCGTGGTGTGTGCTTCATGGCAACAAGCGCAAGACCTTCGTACGCAGCTTTATACGCTTCACATACAAGCACCGCAGGATTTTTCGCTTGTATGTCTGCAAAGCGATGCAGAACACGCGCCACAAAGCGCAGACGAGCAGCCACAAACAGATACAGACGCTTCAAACACAAATGGTTGCGCCTCTGTGGTGTATTCCTATTTAAATACACCTATAAGCGCATACAGCATAAGCTATAAAGATTTTGGAACATATATAGCGCAACAAGTACAGATAGCAAATCAGTCGGTCATTGATGCTGATGGATGTGCACGCAAGCAAGACGATGCCTCAGACGCCGTGTTCAACTTTATCCCCACGCATAACGCACTTACCACCCAAGCAAGCATTGCTTCACCTCAAAATAATAAACACGAACGAATTGTAATTGTTGGAAGTATTAATATTGACACTCAGCTTTTGGTGGATCATATTCCTGGAGCAGGTTCTACCGTGACCACAACCACGTCTCATATTTCGGCAGGAGGAAAAGGTCTTAACTATGCTATTGGCGTTGCCAAGCTTGCACATAAAGCCGTGCTTATTGGTAACATTGGCGACGATAGCGAATCAAGCATGATTTATAAAGAGTTAAGCCGCTGGAATATAGACACCAAAGGAGTAGTACGCACAAAAGACGAGCAAACGGGCAAGGCATACATCTGTGTAGATAAACAGGGTGCGTCAACCATCACCATTCTTACAGGCGCCAATAGTAAACTTTGTGCTCAAGACATAATTGAGCGCAAACATTTGTTTAGAAACGCATCGTTGTGTCTTATTCCATCCGAAGTTCCACTTGATGCAGCCGAACAGGCTTGCAAAGAGGCAAAACGGCAGGGAGCGCAGGTTATTTTTAAGCCGGTAGCACTTACTGAATTTCCAAAACGCATGGCAGCCTATATTGATTACATTATTCCCAACGAACACGAGCTTGCTACGCTGTGTCGCACGCTCAAAAATTGCGTGCAGGCACGTACTCCTCACCGTGATGACCGCACAGCGAAAAAGACGCAAAATGCATTGATTGACCAAGCACATATGTTACTTAACCTGGGAATTCCTCATGTCATAGTTACGCGCGGTGAAAAAGGTTGCGATTATTTCTCGGCGTCCTCTCATATCCATACGCCATCTCATGCATTCAAAACGATCGACACAACTGGTGCAAGCGATGCATTTATCTGCGCATTTGCAACAAGCTTGCTTAGCAATGATAGTGTTGAGCGCGCTCTAGATGACGCGTGTTATGCCGCAGGCTACAGCACCACACGACCAGGTGTTGTACAGGCGTTGATTGACGCGCAAACACTTGAACTGTATCGCGAGCGTCATATTGATACAAAACAGAACGCTTAGGAAGTAAAAAATTTTATAAAAGGGAAAATATAAAAAAGAAAAAAATGGTGGGCGATGAGGGATTTGAACCCCCGACCTTGTGCGTGTAAAGCACCTGCGCTAGCCACTGCGCCAATCGCCCGAAAGAAGTGTAGCACAAAATGGAATTATTTCGCAGTGATATTCTTCAAGAATCCTAAATTTCTAAAACGCACTATACTAAAACGTATGGAAACAACACTTTATGACATACTTAAACAACTCCAAGCTCAAGGGCTACTTCTTGAGGTTTATAACCTCAAGAACACTGAAGGCGACCCGCGCTGGGATGATTTTTTGCCAAACGTTCAGTTTATAGACTCTACCTGCGGTAATAACAAAATTATGGCAACTGCAGACAGTTTAATAAACGGTTTGGATTCAAACTCGCTCTACTCACAAAAGCACCATATTTTTGTGTGCAAAGGCGCGGCATTTAAGCCCGAATATCTCCAAGATGCACTTAAAAAAGGTGCAACGGCATATATGTGCGACAATACTCACGCGCAGACGTTGCGAACATACTGCCCAGATGCCACACAAATTGTTGTTAACGACATTAGACTTGCGATGGCACAAGCAGCACCTCTAGCATGGGGACATCCCGATACGCGTCTTATTACGGTAGGAATAACCGGAACCAAAGGTAAAACAACCACCGCATGCATGATTAAAAGCATTCTTGATGCACGCGCACAACGCAAACATATATGCACTTCACAAGGCAAATCTCCTATTGGTCTTATGGGCTCTATAACCACATATGACGGTATCCTCAACGAAGAAAGTACCAATACCACACCCGAAGCTCCCGATTTTTGGCGTCATCTACACAATGCGGCAGAATCGGGAATCACACATATGGTTATGGAGATTTCAAGTCAGGCGCTTAAACACCATCGTGTTGATGGCCTTCATTTAGATGTTGCACTGTTTTTGAACATCTCGCCTGACCACATATCCAAAGTTGAACACCCTACCTTTGAAGATTATTTCTTAAGCAAGCTTATGATATTTTCTATGGCGAATGCTGCAATCATGAATCTTGACGCCGATCATTTTGAAGCAATTTACGCGCACGCTCACACATGCAGTCCCTTGCTTGTCTGCGGACGCGTGTACGCGCAGCGACGTCTTGAGACATATGAGTCACAATTTCTATCAGACAAAAAAGTGGCAAGCACATTAAAGGCTGCGCTTAACCGCACGTTACCTGCAGATATAGCGGCGCACGACATACGTCCCCAAGGGTGCGGTTTGCAATTTAGCTGTGATGAAGCACACAACGCTAACGCTCAACAGCGCGACTTTTTTGTACCACTTCATGGAACATTTAATGTGGATAACGCATTATGCGCTGTTGCATGTGCCGATCTTTTACATGCCAACACGTCTGATATCCAACAGGGTTTAGCCAACACACACGTTGCAGGACGAATGGAATTTATTCCAACTCACACTCAAAACATTCAAGGCATTGTAGACTATGCACACAATAAGCTGTCGTTTAGATGCTTTTTTAGTGACCTTGCTCATGAATTTCCTCATTACAAGATCATTGCTCTTTTTGGCGCACCCGGAGGAAAAGCCTTTGACCGCAGGCGAGATCTGGTAGAAGAAGCAGCAAAATGGGCAGATACCATCATGCTAACCGAAGAAGACCCCGGACATGAGCGCGTACAAGATATTTGCAACGAAATGGCAAAGCATATGCCAAAAGGTCAGAAATACTATATTGAATGCAACCGAGCAGCTGCTATAGAAAAAGCAGTTGAGCTTGCAAATTGTTCACAAGCCAAAACACTTATTTGTATGCTTGGCAAGGGCGACGAAACCACCCAACACGAGCAAGATCGTTACGTAAGCTGCTTGCCTGATAAAGACATATTTATACATGCCGTTAATGCTCTAAAGGAGTCTCATGACCAATAACCACGCACAAAGCGCGCCTTATCAAACCACCTCACTGAACCGTCTCTCTTCACTAGACACCCTCAGTGACAAGCTCAAAGCACGTCTGAGTCGCATTAGCTATGTATTGTCCGACACCGACAACACTATGATTAGTCATAGCTGTGCTTTATGCTCCGCTGATGGAACACCCTCATTTGAGCTTGCAAAAGCGCTTGTTTTAGCACGTAAACACCATATTTCAATAGTTCCATGTACGGGTCGAAATCGCGCTATGATTCGCGAAGACGCACGCCTTTTAGGTCTTTCACAATGGATCGGCGAAATGGGCGGTATTATCTGCACAAAAGACGGAGCAGAATCTGTGTGGGAATATGCGTGTGCAGATATGGAATATGACGCAAACTCACATAAGACTCCACATGACATGATTATGCAAACAGGTGTTGTTGATGCACTTCTTAAACGTTGGAGCACATCACTTGAACTGTACAACGATAACGGGCTTGGCTATCAATATCGCGAAGTGACCGTTGCGCTGCGCGGCAAGCTTGATGAAGCCGAAGCTCAAGATATGCTTAACCACTGTGGTTTAGCACTCGACTTAGTGAACAATGGTGTTGTTACTCATATTAACGGACCAACTATTCTTGCACGCAACTCACAAGGCGTGGCTACCAATATCAGCAACTATCACATCGTTCCTAAAAATCTTAACAAGGGTTATGCCGTTGCTCAATTTATGCGCATGATGAATCTTTCTCGCGAGCAAGTACTTGCCTGTGGCGACTCATCTGCCGACTGTTCGATGGCGCAAAGCGCAGGTATGTTTGTGCTTATGCAAAACGGTGCAAAAAATCAATCGTGCATGCAAGAACTCGCGGGCGCAGATAATGCATTTGTAACCGAGCGTCCTTCCACCGATGGTTTTTGCGATCTTATTCATCTGTTGTGTGCCTGTCAGGACGAATACAAATCAACAGGTATCTAAGCCCTGCAGAAAAATCGCAACTCGTGGTAAAGTTGATATGTACCTTATGTACAGATAGCAAGAGATATGCGCGCTTATCGCGCGCATGAACAATCTTGCTGTCTTTTTATACCTGCACATGACGTGATTATGGATTCATACTATGTGGTTTAGTTTTTTGGTAAGTGCTCTTATTGGAGTTGCACTTCTTTATATCCCAGGATTTTTGCTGCTCAAAGTTGCGCACATGGATACCGCACGCGCGCTTGCAACCGCCCCTCTCATAAGTTGTGCACTGCTTTTTGTAACAGCAGAAGCTTTGGCACTTATGCACATACCGCTTAGAGCCATTGGTTTATGTCATTGTAGTTTTATGTGGGTTGCTGCCATTATGTTCTACGTTTATGCATATAAGCGCAAAATTAAGACAAAGCAAACAGCTTACTCGCACAATAACACACCCACTCACAGCCTTATGTTATGCCAAGGAAATGGACTTTTGCCGCTGGCGCCCACAATATACATAACGTATCTTTGTATGGGCTTACTAGGTGGCTTAATATTTTTTATGTTGCCAATTAAATCGCCCGAAAACATTGCACAAGGCTGGGATACTGTTAGTCACTTAAGTCTTACTCAGACCATGATAGGCGAAGGTACATATAATGTGCTTATGCCCTCATTTTACGAGCATGCATTTGCTGCCATAAACCCATCATCCTACAAACCTGCCTTTTATCCCGCTGGTTGGAACGTGTTATGTGCAGTCATTACGCAACTTGCTCATACCAATACCGTTATCGCGGCCAATGCACTTAATTTTATCTTTGCCTCAGTAGTGTATCCTTTAGCAATTATGACTTTTATAGCTCAAGTTTATCCGCGTTATCCACGCACGATATATGTAGGAGCGTTTTTGCCCGCACTTTCTTGTGTGTTTCCATGGATACTTCTGGTATACGGGCCACTCTTCCCCTTTGTATCCGCGCTTTGTATCACGCCTGCTATCTTTTGGGTGTTCATGACGCTTACGCGCTCAAAAACAACTACCAAGGATCGTGTATGCCTTATTCCAGTTTTTATCTGCGGAGCAATTACCCTTATAGCACTTCATCCTTCGTCCTTTTTTGTGTGCGTACTTGTTCTTACGCCGTGGTGTATGGCACGGATAAAAAACACAAGCAGAAATCTGCATATAGGCGCAAAGCGTATTAGTGCATTCTTACTATCAATTATATTTTTCTGCGCCGTTATTGCAGGGTGGATTTGCCTGTATTACCTCATTGTAGGAAAAGTTGCACTCAACTATTGGTGGAGCTCGTACAGTAGTTTTACCAACGCTCTTTTACAGGCAGTATTGTTTGAATTTGTAGGTAAGACGGCAATGGATAATTGGTTTGTTGCACCCCAACCAATACTGTTTTTTGTATTTATTATAGGCGTGTGGCAATCTTTCAAACACGCACAAGGGCGCTTTTTAACAGCGAGCTACCTTTACCTTGTAAGCGTTTGCATTATAGTTATCTCGTCGGATTCGCCCATTAAAGGTATCTTAAGCAGTTTTTGGTATACCGATCCTTACCGTATCGCCGCATTAATTGCGCTGGTAACCACGCCTGTTATTGCGCGCGGATTAGATAGCTTATGTTCCTTTGCACACGAACAGCTCTATCCAATTATGCAAAACATGCACATACGCATGCATGTTGTATCTCTGCGCAAAAAAGTGCTTGCGCAAACAGGCTTATTTGCCTTTATCAAACCAAATCACCTATGGCACACAGATTTTTCCTATTTCTCGACTACCTTAGTGATCGTGGCCTTTTTAGCAGCAAATACCCTCATACCACTCCCCCAATTTAAAGAACAAGACCCCCACGAACCTCCTAACGTTATCCAAAGCAGTGGTGTTATCAATAACTTAAAAGTTGTGACTGCTGGTTATCAAGATAGCCGTTTTGTAAACGCTCAAAGATATGAATTTATGAAGCAAGCACAAAAGATCACTCGCCAAGATGTTGTTCTTAACAATCCGTTTGATGGAAGTGTTTTAGCGTATGGAATGACCTCTATGCAAACGTTTTGGCGTTATCCATACATCCTCAATGAATTTGAGAAGCCTGGTTTTACGCGTATTCGTATTGAGCTTGATGAAATCTCGTATAACGAAAAAGTACGCCATGACGTTAAAAAACTGGGCGCAAAATATGTATTGAGCCTTGGAAAGCATCGCCGTGAGGACGCAACTCTTATGGCTGAATATAGGCCTCAAGCATTTAGCGGTATAGATAGAATTACGCCCGATACAAAGGGATTCACCCCTGTCTTACAACAGGGCGATATGGTGCTGTATAAAATTAATACTATGTAAATAGGCACCACGCGAAAGCCTCATGTATGCCAAAAAATTGTTTAGTATTTGTGATGAAACCGCCTCACCACGTTTTTCTTAAAAAGTCACTAGCATAAATTCTTATGGTTTGGTATACTTCTTCATTGCGCTTGTCCCCATCGTCTAACGGTTAGGACACCGCCCTTTCAAGGCGGAAATACGAGTTCGATTCTCGTTGGGGGTACCATAGAATTTGCTGCCGTACTTTTTTGTAAGTGCGGTTTTTTTATAACGATATTTAGGGTATAATCTCCATCGCTTAAAAATCCATAATATTATATGTGGCATTTTTGCTTAATATTATGTATACAACCACAAAACGGTTACGCAACATACACGAGAAAGGAACCCATGCATACCTCGTTTTCAGCACATGTGGCTCGTATAGCACTCACATGCGGCTTACTTTATAGTGGTGTACCATATGCTATTTCGTACGCACAGAACTCAGCCACCCCCCCCCATACAGGATTAAGCGTTACGAGCACCCAAGCCAATAATGCTCAAAACCAATCGACAAAGAAGAACGGTTTGGGAGATCATCCTACACAGCTCTCTCAAGAACCAAAAGACAACCTTGAAAAAACAAGCGAAGACGACGATCAGGTTGTGTATCAACGTAAAAAAGATCTTGATATTAAAAATCCTTTTCCTGACGTTATAAGTGATGAAGAGATCGCCACTGCGTTTAAGCACGATGATTCAATTCAAAAATATTTTTTTACAGCTGATAGTGATCGCACACAGACCCCTAAGCTTATAGATGATAATATTCTTAAAGACGAAGCGGGCACTTATACGATTTATACCGTTGTAAAAAAATATTCTACAACTGGATTATTTAATAAAATGTATGCTCAGGGATATCAAACAAGAAACGGTCTTATACTTAAAGACGGAAGCATATATGCAGGCTCAAAAGCAACGGTTGCCTATACTATGCATCCCTATTCGTTTGAGTTTAATGGTCTAGAGCTTGCACGTGATTCACACAAACAAACGTATATTGAACTTAATTCACGCGACCATTATCTCTATTACAAAATTGTTTTTCACAGCGACGGCTCACTCAACGAGCGCATGCTTACTAATTACGGAGATCAAACCAATACGGGCGGCCAACCCTTTGCGTTTTTTATATATGAAGCAATGCCGCGCGTGAGCGCTCAATTCCATTTTGTAGACGACCTTGCATATCGCGCGCAAACAAAACAAACTAACGCGAACGCCGCACTTAAACAGCGAGGAAACTCTGATGAACACCCATCACTGTCACAAAAGGAAAAGGATTTAGGCTTTGTAATTTCATCAGTGCCAAATCATCAAATACAGGGCCTAAGCGATCTTGCTAAACCCGTGACAACCGACCCTGCGCGCTTTGGTCGTAGTCAAAGCAACGACTTAAAATACACCATTCTCTCATTTGATCAAGACCCCTATGCACCAAAGGTAGAAAATGGTGTACAAACAGGCGTATTTCGCCCCACGCTCGAACAACTCACGTCTACGCATGTTCCTGGATACGTCTACTGGGATAACGATATAGACAAACCAAAGAGCGGAAAATTTGAAAACACCAACGACACCACAGAGGATTCGGGCAATCACTATCTTTCATTTGGTTACGAAATGAAAGATGGCAAACCAATCAGACGCCTTGATACTAAATATTATTATGTGACATTTAGAAAAATTCCAACGCAAGTTGTTTTTCATCAGTATAAAACCAATGACACAACACACCAACAGACTCCTGTTACCACGGGTACATTTGATTTATATCAAAAAAATGGCACTCAAGAAACGCTGGTTAAGAAAAACATATCGCTCAGTAACGATTTTGCAAAAGACAAACCCCAAACAAGCGATGCTTTGATTGCCGCCATGAAAACCAAAGACGCCTTGCATAAAGAGGGTTATTACGAAGTCCAAAACAAACTCTATCTACAACCAGGATCATACGTACTGCGACAAACATCTGCACCAACTGGTGAACAGCCACTAGAAGATATTGCTTTTGAGGTTAATTGGCAAACGCACAAAGGCGACACCACCCAGCTTACGCGGGAGCCACAGACACTTAAGGTTGTTGAGATCGATTTGGCAACCGCCAAGCACAAAGAACAAACACCAAAAACTCCGCCCCAACATGATGATACAGACTCAAATCATAATGGGTCCAATCACCACGACAGCACTAACGGCTCAAATCACCAGAGCACGCCAAAACATAAACACATGCGGACAACACCCCAGACGTCAGATCCAAGCACATCGCTTAACTTGATGGGAGCTCTCTTAGGTGCATTTACGTTAGCAAGTGGCATTGCTGTTGCACGTGCACACAAAAAGCACATGAGATAACAGACAAGACAGAACATGCGGCAAAACGTCATTTTTGACATAAGCCGTTTATAAACACGGCGTGTATAAGCATAAACGCAATTGTTTACAAGGCATACGCTCTTCTGCGTATGCCTTGTTTTTTCAAGTCGAAGCTTCGCGTGTATCATCACAAACATATTTACGCATTCTTATGTTACCTATGGCTAACTTGGGCTAGTATAGATACCACTGTCTATATTAATATTCCCCTATCCAAGGATGGTGCCATGAATAACTCTCGTCAACATAGTGCTGCGTTTTATGCCATACATGCAGCACTTACAACGCCCGTACTAGCTGCGTGTTTTACGTTTTCTCCCCTTGCACCGCATCTGCCACAGGCATACGCACAAACACAAGAAGCCACGTCCAATGTTTCAAACACATCATCTGTCGTTAATGCAAACGCCAACCCTGCCATAAAATCGCAACAAAGCACAAGGAATGCACCTGAACCCGATGAAAGAGTTGCCTCGATTACAGACTCTGACGCTCGTAAGTGGTCGGGCATTGACGGAAGCCGTTACGGCGATAGTATTCGCAAAACCTCACGCGTTACATATACCGATGCAGGAAAGCCCCTTCCTGTTTCATGCGATGTCACTGGAGACAATCGCCCTGATATGATCTTTGTGGATGAAGCACAACAAAAAATTCATGTTGTTGACCATATTCCCTATGGCTCTGACGAAGACGATGTAGTAAAAAGCATTAACGAGCAACAAAAAGCTGCTCACATAAGTCTTCCTGCCAAAGACGACCCATCTGATACGTGGAAGGTTTCGTGCGTAAAAACCAAACGAGGCGAAACTGCTACGCTGGCAATTGCCAACGGCAAAAAAGTGTTGATCGAAAAAACCAATTCAATTGTGCCTGAAGGCCTATCACAGAATGCGGCGGCCAACAGCACCGCCGCACAGGCGCAAGAGTTTGTAGTGTCTTCGACGCTTACGTTTAGCGACAACGTATATGCCATCACATCAGCAACATCGGCTTTCGACGTACCAGGAATGTATGTTGCAGCTGGTAAAAAGGTGTATTGGTACGAATCAATACCAACATCGGACACAAACGGTGCAAAAGCAACCAAAGTATGGGAGCTTGCAGAAAACGACTTAAGCAATGGTAGCGACACCACGGCTCAAAGCGCACCTCGCGTAACGCTTGCGCCTCTTAACTATGCTATCGGAGAAGACCAAACTGTTGGTATTGGACTTCCTCGCTTGAATAAAGTGTATGCAATTCCCGTAAGTGCAGAGAGTGGAAGTGCGGATGAGGCGGGAACTGTTATTTACGGTACCGAAGGCGGTTTTGGCACATCAATGGTTGCAATGAGTGACATAAACGACGATGATTGTGACGATTTTGCTATTGGTGCACCCTTTGCCAATGGCAATACAGGAGCCGTGGCAGTTATTTTTGGCAACAAAGAAGCACGTGGAGAGATTCATGTACAAACCTCCTCAACATCTGAAAACGCCGTCATGCGCGGACAAGAACATGCTGGAACACTGATACGCCAGACAAATAGAGGCCGTATTGGAATGACGCTCGCTTATATTCCTGCATACGACCCAGACAATAAAGGTGCGTTGGTAATTGCTCGACCCGACCACGAAGAGCATCCGGGTGCGGTTATAGTAAGCGAAACCGCTCTTTTAGAAAATCATAATAGTGGCCTTGGTTTGGATGGTATTCCATCAAATCAATCAGCATTTTTAGCAAGTGAAGAAGGCGAGGGCGACGCAGGATACTTTGTAGGAGTACTGCCTCCAAGCGACAGCGATAGCCAGCTAAGCACTATATACACCGCAGATACCAATGGAAAAGTTGACGTATGGACAGCTGATATGCGCAGACAACACCAAACAACGCCGCCTGCCAAGCCCTTATATCCCGAGCCCCCAGCGCCAAGTGCCGAGCCTGCATATACACCCGTAAACGAAGCTGATCAAAAATCATGGCTTGGTGAGTTTACCAGTGGTTTAGGAGGTGCGCTTGCACAAGCAACGGGCGATGTAACAGGAGACGGAAAGCCTGATATTGTTTCGGGAAACGCTATTCGTTCTGAGTATAAATTTGATCCATTTTACGAAGACTCAACACCCACACATGGCTGGGTATTTAACGTTACGGGAGAAATACAGATCATACCAGGTGGCACACAAGGCGGTACCAAAGGAACAACAATTGCGGATAACAAAGACGTTATTACCATTAAAGGACCGCAGAAAACCGATAACCCGGCAACTGATTCGGCAATGGGCTTTAGCGTGGCAATCATTGGCGACGTTAATGGAGATGGCATAGATGATATAGCGGCAACTTCTGTTACCACAGGAAAAATATGGGTTATTTACGGTGGAAAAGATTTAGCAAAAACCAATCTTAATCAACTTACCCCTGACCGCGGCTATGTAATAGAAATGCCTTCTGATGCGGGTGGCGCAGGTTATCAAGTTACGCGCGTAGGTGATTTTGACGGTGATGGACTTGCTGACGTGGGTTTTGTTGTTGCGAATACACCTTTTGCTCTGGGTCGCAAAGAGGCAAGCTACGGCACCGCATATATTCTTAAAGGCAATAAAGACGGACACAATATCAACCTCAAAGACCTTGAAGCTGCTCATGCCGATGTTTTATGGACGGTAAAAACGCCTAAGAATCATACGCTTAATAGCTTTACCCAAGTAGGAGATGTTAATGGCGACGGAATAGCTGATTACGTGCTCACTGACTTTAACACGTTTACCACGCAGGGTCATATACCCGGAAAAGCGTGGGTGGTATATGGCTCAAAAGAATACAAACCCGTTGATTTGGAAAATACACTCTCTGATAGTGTTAATGCAGCCTCTGCTACAAGAAGCGCAGATACGATGAGTTCTGTGGTCACGAATGCCTCATCTAATGATAGCGGTAAGTCGTCTGTAGGCTATGAGCTTAGCATGCCCAACAATGCCTCTTGGCGACTAGGAGCTGGTAACAGCGTTGCAAATGTAGGCGATGTTAACGGTGATGGCTTAGACGATTTTGTTATCGGTTTTGATGGCGGTACTATAAGCGAACAAAGAAATGGCGGAGCTGCACTTGTTCTTGGCACAAAATCCGCACCTAAGCAACGCGTTATAGATCCTGAAAACGTACAGAAAAACGATCCCGCTATTTATGTTTTAACTGGAAAAGCACAAGAAAGCAGTTTTGGTTGGGCAGTAGCCGCGCTACCTCAAAGCAAAAATAATCCTGATGCTCTTTTAGCTATTGGAGCAGGTAGAGAAGATCAAAACGGCGTTGCTTATATACTTCGTGTAAAAGACATTCCCCAAGGCGTTACCGCTATCAGCAAGCTTGGAAACAAGGTAGGCGTTATCCGCGATGATGGAGAACGAGCGCGGTTTGGTCGCTCTCTTGCCTTTGTGGGCAATTTCCTTGGCAAGCCAACTCTTGCTATTGGAGGCGATGGCGTAATTGATGATCCTCTATCAGGTCAAGAGGGTTATGCACACTCTGCGCACGTGTTGGCAGTGGCAATTGATCGTGTTTTACCTCGTGAAGCTTCAGACGCCACAACAGATGAACATAATGAAACAGGAAACAGTGATAACCATACCTCGAATAGCGACCACAACCATCATGAGGCAGCACACTTTAAACGTGAAACGTCTATGCAGCACACACCTCAAACAGGCGATGCTTTGAACTTCAGCGCATGGATATGCGAAGCTTTTGGCATGCTAGGCGCTGGATTGGGGTTTGCGCGCAAACACGCAAAGAAACACGCGAAAAAATAAGTACACAAGACCAATATACGTATCCCCCACGTGCTCATACTCATAAAGCGCGTGGGCGAGTTTGTTTAATATCGTAGTTAAAAAAGTTAAGAGCGGTTGAGATATAAAAAGCGCACATAGCTAATCTATGTGCGCTTTTGCATACATACTGTGTCAAATGTCACGGCGGCAAATACAAGCCATTACACAAAGCCACGCGAGCACTTACTCGTTATCTCCGCCCGTTGCTTTAGTTGCAGACAAAACCTCGGCAGAGTCCTTTGCGTCGTGCCATCTCCAATCGGTAAAGGCTGGATGGTCATAGCCCTTATCTACCGCAAACTGGAACGCATCAGCACGGAATTTCTCCCAAACGTCAATCTGATCTTTCCACTTATGTGCATCAACCAAACGCAAAGCATCTTGAGCCAAAGCCCAGCGATCCATATGATTTTGACGAACCATATCATATGGCGTTGTGGTAGAACCTTGCTCTTCGTATCCGTGAACACAGAAGTTATCGTGATTTGGACGATTCCAAATCAAACGACGAATGCTGCCAGCATATGCATGGAACGCAAACAAAACGGGCTTATCAGCAGAGAATAGTTTTACAAATTCCTCGTCAGAAATTGCTTGATCGTTTTCTTGAGCATTTTGAATTTTAAGGAGATCAACAACGTTTACAAAACGAACGTGAACACCCAACTTATCAAGCAGCTCAACGGCAGCAAGCGCTTCTTGCGTAGGTACGTCGCCGCACGACGCAATAACAAGATCGGGCTCTTCTCCCTTTTGTACGGTAGACGCCCATTTCCACTCAACAACACCGCGTTTAAGCTCTTCACGCGCCTCGTCAAGCGTAACCCAGGTAGGAGCAGGTTGTTTACCAGCAAAGATAGCATTAAAGCAGTTGGTTGATTTAAATGCGCGCTCGGCAACAGCTAACAAAAGGTTTGCGTCAGCTGGGAAATAAATATTAGTGATGTGATCATTGTTAAAGCTCTTGTTAAGCATAATGTCCACAAAACCAGGGTCTTGGTGCGAGAATCCGTTGTGATCCTGACGCCAAACGTGGCTTGAAATCAAAAGGTTAATTCCCGAGATAGGACGACGCCAAGGAATATGGCGAACGCATGCTTCCAGCCACTTGCAGTGCTGATTGATCATGGAGTCTACTACGTGTACAAATGATTCGTAGCTCGACCAAATACCATTACGACCAGTTAATACATAACCCTCTAACAGTCCTTCGCATTGGTGCTCAGAAAGCTGCTCGATAACATTTCCAACAGGAGCCATGTGCTCGTCATTTTGAGGATCAGCGTTTATTTCGCCAAACCATTGTTTATCGGTTACACGATAGGACGGCTGTAAGCGGTTTGAAGCGGTTTCATCGGGTCCAAAAATACGGAACGAATCGCGGTTCTTGTTAATTACTTCGGCCGTAAAATCGCCTAGCACACGCGTTGCTTCTACCGCACCGCAGCCATGGCCACCTTTTTCTACATCAACAGCAAAGTCTTTTGCATCTGGGAGATCAAGGTTATGACGGAGCTTACCACCATTTGCGTTGGGGTTAGCACCAAGTCTTAAATCGCCTTGAGGCATAGCTGCAACAACATCACTCTTAATTGCACCGTTTTCGTCAAAAAGCTCTTCAGGTTTATAAGATTTCATCCAATTTTTCAAAACCTCAAAGTGAGCTTCGGTATCACGAGCAGATGCTAAAGGCACCTGATGAGCGCGCCAAGAACCCTCGGTCTTTTTACCGTCTATATAAGCTGGGCATGTCCATCCTTTAGGAGTGCGGAACACGATCATAGGATACGCAGGACGAGCCTCTTCGCCTGCTTGAGCGCGAGTCTTAATATTGCAAATTTCATCAAATACTGTCTCAAGAAGGGCCGCAAAACGACGGTGAATAGATGAATGGTCTTCATCATCAAAACCAGCTGTAAATACATAAGGGTGATATCCCATACCACGGAAGAATTCATCGCGTTCTTCGCCACTAATACGCGACAAAATTGATGGGTTAGCAATTTTATAGCCGTTAAGATGTAAAATTGGCAACACAATACCGTCGGTTAGTGGATCAAGGAACTTGTTAGTTTGCCAGCTTGTTGCCAAAGGACCGGTTTCTGATTCGCCATCGCCTACTACAGCTACAGCCAATAGCGATGGATTATCCAAAACAGCACCATACGCATGTGACAATACATAACCAAGCTCTCCGCCTTCATGAATAGAACCAGGAGTTTCGGGCGCATAGTGCGAAGGAATACCTCCTGGATATGAGAATTGACGGAAGAACTTTTGCAAGCCTGCTTCGTCTTTTGTAATGCGCGGATAGGTTTCGGTGTATGTTCCGTCCAAAAGTGATTGCGCGGTACCAGCAGGTCCGCCGTGACCTGGTCCCATTAAGAAAACTGTATTTTGGTTGTGGTCATGAATAAGGCGATTAACGTGACCAAACAAAAAGTTTAAGCCTGGCGTGGTTCCCCAGTGGCCTACTAAACGATATTTGATATCGTCACGATTAAAATCACCCTTCATCAAAGGGTTGCTGCGTAAATAAATTTGTCCAATAGATAAGTAATTAGCACAACGCCAATACTTATCAACAGCTTCAAGCTCTTTTTCAGATACAGATTTCCCGAGTTTATGCCACGGTGTACCCAATACCGGTTGACCCATATTGTCCTCCTTATACTTTTTTACACATCTAACTCTAAGTGATAAAACGTTTTACTAGTCGAAAGTTGCGCGGTTTTTATCGATTTACACAATCCATTCATAATAGATTTATTCATAACAAAAGGTGCCAAAACACTCTGGCACCTTTTATTTGCATATCCTCAACTACCACAATATTGCAGTGAAAAACTAGCAGAACAACCTACAATGCACAAGGTACTAATGAGCATCGCCAGGCTGTCCGTAATATGCATGAGCACCGTGTTTTCTAAAATAGTGCTTATCAAGATAATACTGAGGAATCGGCTCAAAAGGCTGCTCGCCTGCACTTGGACGCACACGACCCATAAGATCTTCGGTGCGCTCAGCCATATCACAAACGGTTTCGATAACCTTACCCACCTCAACAGATTTCATAGGAGTGTTTCCCCATGAAAATGTTCCATGATTACGCACAAGAACGCCTGGTGTAGCAACAGGATCGATATTACGAGTCCTAAAGGTTTCTACAATGACCTTGCCCGTGTTTTCTTCGTATGCTTCTTCAACCTCTTGTTGAGTTAAATCGCGCGTGCACGGAATAGGGCCGTAAAAATTATCTGCATGCGTTGTTCCATATACCGGCACATCACGCCCTGCCTGCGCCCATGCAGCGCCTTGAACGCTATGTGTGTGCGTAATAGCGTTGATTTGAGGGAACTCTCTAAAGAGCACAACGTCAGTTGGTAAATCAGACGAAGGACGAAGGCTGTGCTCGCCCAAAACATTACCGTCCAATGTGGTTACCACCATATCGGAAGGCTTCATAGTTTCGTAAGGTACACCACTGGGTTTAATGACGATAACGCCTAAATCGCGATTAACCTCAGCAACATTTCCCCAGGTAAGCGTAACTAATCCCAGCTCTGGCAAGCGACAATTTGCCGCGCAAACGCGCTCGCACATAGCTTCAACTTCGCGACAATGAAGCAACTCTTCGCTATTAAAACTCATAGCCTGCCTCCTTGAAAATCGGCAAAGTATAGGCAAGTGCTTTCTTGATTTCAGCCTCGGGATCATCGGAGGTTTCGCTCCACATCTCAAGCATAAAGGTTCCGTTATATCCCAGGCGCTTTAAGGTCTTAAAGCAGCCCAAAAAGTCTACTTGACCCTCACCAAAGGGAACGTTTTTGAATTTGCCCTTAAAGGTATCGGTTACATTAAGCGTATCTTTTACGTGAAGAGCTGCGATTTCATCGATACCTAATTCAAGTTCGGCTTCAACATCGTTTTCAGGCCACGCGTTCAAATTTCCAAGGTCGGGGTATACCTGCAACCACGGAGAATGTATCTGCTTTTTAATTTTGTTGAACTTGGTAACCGAATTAATGAACGGATCGTCCATAATTTCGATCGAAAGCATCACTTGCTTTTCGGCAGCCATTGCAACAGCCTTTTGCAGGTTTTCCATAAAGTAAGCACGCGATGTAAGCGTCTTTGGCTCATAGTACACATCATATCCAGCTAGCTGAATATTACGTATACCCAAATCAGAGGCCAAGTCTATGGCTTTTTTCATAATCTGTAAACCTTGGCTACGGACCTCAGGATCGCTTGAACCAAACGGAAAACGACGATGACCACTTAAACACATGGAATAAACCTTAAGGCCAACTTCGTATTCAGCATCGATAAGCTCTTTGCGCTCTTGCTTTGTCCAATCAAGTCGAGCCAAACGCTCATCAGTTTCGTCCACTGACATCTCTACAAAATTAAAGCCAAGTTTTTTTGCAAGTAAAAGACGATCTTTCCAAGAAACATTCTTAGGCAAAGCCTTCTCATAAATGCCTAAATGTGCCATATTGCACGTCCAATCTCTTCATGACTCATTATGAGCGTATGGGTTATTAGCCCCAAATTTCTTTAATCTTGTTTTGGAAGTCTACAGCAGCCTGACGAGGATCTGGAGCCTGCGTAATACCACGGCCTGCAATAAAGGTGTATACAGGAATGCCACGGAACAACTCAAGGGTGTTAACATTCAAGCCACCAGTTACCGATACCTTAAAGCCCATGTCACAAAGTTTTTTAATCTTGGTAAGGTCTTTTTCGCCCCAAGTTTGACCAGCAAGTAAAGCATCGCGGCTTTGGTGGTATACTGCCTGCTCAATTCCCGTATCAAGCCAGCCTTGTGCCTGCTCAAATGTCCAATCACCATACAGCTCTACCTGAACAGCGTCAACCTCTTTAGCGGCTGCAGCCATGGTAGGAAGTGTTGCACAACAAATGCATGTCATAAAGTTGGCACCACCGTCGTGAACATTTTTAGCAACAGTTCCACCTGCGTCAGCACATTTAGGATCAGCAACAATCAGTTTGTTAGGATACATTGATCTAAAGCATTTGATAGCTTTTTGACCCTCTTGAAGAATAAGGATGGTTCCTACTTCCAAAATGTCTACTACGTCTCCAACTGCTTTAATGTCTGCCAATGCGCTTGGTAAATCATTATGATCGCAAGCTATCTGAAGCATAGGTAATGCCATAATTTACTCCTTTTGAGATTTCTTAATTTTCTTGGTGTTTAAAGATTTTTGCTCTTAAGATCGCTCTCTTCGATGCGCTGTTTGCACTCGGGAACGCTCATAACATTGCGAACACCAATAACGGTAACGCCTTGTTTAGCAGCGTCGTCAAACATGTTTACAAAGTTAAGTGGTGTGAAAACAACGTCGTAACTTTTAGCGGTGCTTTTACCCTCGGCAATAGAGGTGTGATTGCTTGCGGTAACCTTGTATCCTAAAGCGGTAAGAGCCTTAGTAGCCGTTTGCAAAAGCATTAAAGAAGTTCCAGAACCATTAGCACAAGAAACCAAAACACGCATGATATCCTCCTAAAATAAACAGTGCGCGTATCAAACGCAATTCAAACAAAAGCGCGTGCTCAGGTGCTCAACAAACACCCTATGAGCACGCACTTAAATCAACACATACAAAGTAAAGACGCTAAAGCTTATGCCTTTTTGAATTCTGCTTTGTATTTTTCGTAATCCTCTACCTGCATAAAGTAACCCTTGGGGTTAGCACGGTATTGAAGCTGTGGAATAGCAAGCAGAACAACGATAACAATTGCGATACCAACGAATGGAAGGTATTTCATAACAAGGGTTGCAACTGGCCATACCGTTGCCCAGTCGAGCATGCCAAGGTATCCACCGTATGCAGCCAAACCAATCCAGCTTGCAAACAGTGCTGAACCCAAAACTTGAACAACACCAGAAATGAAAGGCAGAACAAGTGCGGCCTTGTAACCACCACGGTTATTAGCAAATACACCAATAGCAGCGTTATCAAAGAAGACTGGAATAAAGCCTGCGATAACAATAGTTGGTGACTGGCAAATAATAAGAAGGGCAATGGTAATAAATTGTCCTACAGCACCAGCCAAGAAGCCGATAGTAGCAGCGTTTGGCGAACCAAAAGCAAAGGTTGCTGCAATATCGATACCAGGAACTGCACCCGGAAGAATGGTATTAGAGATACCTTGGAAGCTCTCGGTAAGCTCACCCACGAAGGTACGAACACCAAGTTGTAAGATTGCTAGATAAACAGCAAAGTACAAACTGGTTTGAAGAATGTAGAAGAAGAAGTCATCTTCAGGTTTAAGCGCTTTAAGCGCAACAAGGTAATCCTTGCCTAAAACAGCCAAAATAATACCAAAGAACAAAAGCATCAAAATAGAAGTTGAAACCATGTTCTCGTTGAAGATCGAAAGCCAACCAGGAAGCTCAACATCTTCCATGCGCTTAGGCTCTTTACCATCTTTAGGCTTAAAGAGTTCTGCAACTTTAGCAAAGAACGTTAAACCAAACATCTGCTGGTGAGCAACAGCAAAGCCACCACCATCAGTTAAGTCTTGGCAAATACCAATGGTAAGGTTTGAACCTACAGCCCAGTACAGACCCAAGATAACTGACATGATTGCCAAGATTTCCCAGCGACCCATAAATGGATAGCAGAACAAAATAATCCAGAACGCAGTAGATGCTTGCTGAACTTGTACGTGACCTGTGGTAAAGATAGCACGAAGTTTAGTAAGTTTGTTAAAGCGAACAACAATGATGTTGATAATAAATGCGAATAACAAAAGCAACATAACGTCGCCGAACATACGACCAAATGTTTCTTCAACACCTGCGGTTACTGCATTTTGACCAAAGTATGGGTCGATAACCATTGCGCTTAAATTAAAGCGGTCTCTCAAACCAACCAAAATAGGACGGAAGTTTTTGACCAAGCCGCCTGAACCTACGCACAAAATCAAGTATCCACATGTTGCCTTTAAAAAGCCTGCCAAGCATTCATACCAGGGCTTTTTAAGCAGGATATAACCGATCAGTACGATAAAACCAATCATAAACTGCGGTTGAGTAAGAATATTTTTAGCAAAGAACGACCAACATGCTAATAAAATTCCTGGAATATCCATTGTGCCTCCTTTGTCTTAAACGACGTATATACTCCTTTGCACCATTTGTGCAATTACCACCAATGTTTAAACTACAAAAGCTTTTTGTAGTCTTCTAAAGAATGAGTAGCTTTAAGTTGCTCAACCTTTTCTTCGTCCATCAAAAGATCCATAAGACGCTGAATGTTTTTAAGATGTTCATCAGAATCTTTTGCAGCAAGCGTAAAGAATAATTGTGCCTGCGGCTCCTCTTTTGTGGCGGGATCATAAAACGTAACAGGAGCTTCAAACTTAGTAAATGCGATTCCTGTTCCCAAAACTCCTGGAGCAGTTGCAAGCGCGTGAGGCATTGCAATGCCTGGAACTATAACAATATAAGGACCGTTGTCTACAACGTTTTGAACAATAGTATCAACATAGGTTGGCTCGATCATATGGTTGTCAAGCAAAGGCTTGCAGCTCATACGAATAGCTTCTTTCCAGTCTTGAGGCTGTTTTTCGGCGTAGTAAACAAGATTGTTATCATAAAAATATTTAAGCATTTCACACTCACATCCGGTTGAAGTTCACAGTACGGCTCATCTTATAAGAATGCGTCATAAGGAAGATCAGTCTCATAATCAAACGCATCGTGGAAACCGCGGTCATACATGTACTCCATGTGATCGGTGTCGCCAGGATAGTCATAGCGACCGCCAACTTGCCATACAAATGGCTTAAATTTGTACTGCATACGATCCTTACGATATTTCCAAAGCATAAGAATTTCTTTAGGATCGGCCATAAAGTTGGTCCAAATGTCGTAGTGCGTAGGAATAATAACCTTAGTCTGAAGAGCTTCTCCAACTTTAAGAACATCAGAGGAGGTTAATTTATCGGTAATACCAATTGGGTTCTCGCCATATGCAACACAGGCAATATCAATCTTGTTTTCTTTACCGTGCTTTACATACATATTGGAGTAGTGAGAGTCACCTGCGTGGTAAACGTTACCACCGTCAGTTTTAACAAGGTAGTTAAGGGCAAGTTGATTCATATCACGAACAGGCTTACCTTTAAGAGACTCATTAGGATCGTCTACGGTAAGCAACATGGTGCGGTCAAAGGACTCAAGAGCCTTTACCTCAACATCTTTAACTTTAACGCTTTCATTTGGATGAAGAACAACAATGCGTTCTGCAGGAACGCCCCATGCAATCCATTTGTCGGCAACGTCTTGTGGGCCTACAAAGGTAGCGTTAGGACAATTACGTGTTACAACAGCAGCGGTTGTTTGATCAAGATGGTCTGAATGTGAGTGCGTTACGCATAAAACATCGATATCACGAACTGCAAATGGATCAATAACAAACGGTTGATTACGACGATTGGGTTGTAAGTTGCGCACACCGCTCATGCGCATCATTTGATGGCCTTTTTTCATATGACCAGAGCCAATGGTTTGTTTTCCTGTTTGGTTCCACATATCAATGACAACATTAGTGCCGTGATCTGATTTGATCCAGATACCCATGTTGCCTAACCACCACATAGACAGTGTTTTTTCTGGAACTTTAGCCTGAGCTATCTCCTCGGTAAGCCACGTTCCCCATTCGGGAAACGTCTTATTGAGCCACGAATCTCTCGTAATCTCATCGATAGCACTCATATGTATTCCTTTCTCTTGATGAAATTAGCTTAATTATATGAACGTTTAAATATGCAGACAATGTGTTTTTATGAGTGTTTGACCCTTATATGATGTTTTTATTCACACTATTTGTTGTTTATGAATCTTTTTCGCTCATAATATAGGGTATAAATCGCTCAAATGCAGGTCTTGAACGTTTAACCACTACAAAATAAATTACGTCTAAAAAACCATAGTTAGTACAGCGATACATGCAGACGTAAGGATGGCGATGCTCATGAAAAACTCCTCTAAACTCATTAACGCGCGGCGCGCAGTTATAGAAGAAACGCTTCACCAAGCACCTGACCACACAATTTCGGTAAGCGCTCTTGCAGATCATTGTTGTGTTTCCCCCATGACCATGCGCCGCGACTTGGTGGCGCTCGAAAAAATGGGTGTGTTGGTTCACAAACACGGCTATGCTACGTTGAGTGAGCACTATCGCTTTAAAGACGCCAAACCAACAAACACCAGCATCGAGAAGATAAAAATCTCTATAGGCAAAATGGCGGCAAATTTTGTGCGTAATAAAGACACGGTTTTTATTAACACCAGTTCAACCGCACTTTATGCGCTCGACTATTTGCAAACCAAACGAGTAAGCGTGGTAACTAACAATCTACGTATCCACGAACAAATTCACAAAGACTCACTTAACCCAGCGTCAACCGTTATTATTACCGGCGGCGAGCTTCGTCTGCCAAAAGAAGCTCTCACGGGAGAAGTTGCCGAAATTGCCGTAAAACGAGTGATTGCCGATGTTGCCATTATTGGCTGCTCGGGATTTAGCTTAAAAAACGGCATAACCACAAGCAACGCAGGTGAAACTAACGTTAATCGTTTAATGATTGAGCACACCAAAGGAAAAGTTATTGTTGTTGCCGATCATCGCAAAATCTTTCGTGATTCAAACTTTTTTGTGGCAGCATCAAAAACCATAGATGTGCTCGTAACCGATGAATTTGCAGACGCACAATCCATTGCTGATATTGAGCAAGCGGGTATCGAAGTTATTCAAGTAAATATAGGTAGTCGTATTGCGGAAGATAATATTGATAATCACACAAGAAAAAAGAGTGGCGCCTCATAGTATTGTTTATAGAATAGTACGACTTATAAAACGAGATATGCTAAGCGTATAACACGCTTAGCATATCAAAATGCACGTAAACTCTTACAACTGATCATGCAAAACCACAAGGCTACTTTCAGCGCAGAAATAAGCCCTACATCTGCTCCCAAATGTGATGGAACGACTCACTACGTGGCTTGTCAACGCGCTTAAATGTGTGAGCGCCAAACCAATCGCGCTGAGCTTGGCAAAGATTTGCTGGGAGCTTTTCCGAGGTGTAACCATCAAAATAAAGCAGCGAATTTGCAATAGTGGGGATATACAATCCTGCAGCAATGCCTGCAATCACCACGCGTCTCCATGCAGCAACAGAGGATTTGATTTCGTCTTTAAACTCATCGGTTAGCATAAGGTTAACAACTTTACCTTCATCATAAGCGCGCTTAATACGCTCAAGAAATACCGCGCGAATAATGCAACCTTCGCGCCATACAAGCGCAATGTTACCCAGGTCAAGATTCCACTGATAGGTATCTGACGCTGCTTGCAGTAAAGAAAAACCTTGTGCATACGACATAATCTTTGAAGCATAAACTGCCTGCTCAAGATCGGTGATAAAGGTGCTGATTCCTTCTTGCGACATCTTTGGCGAAAGATTTTGACCCCCAGCTTGCTTGCCAAACTCGCGCGCGGCGCATACACGCTCATCTTTTTGAGCCGATAAGTTACGCGCAAACACCGCTTCGCACATAGTTGGAACGCATTGATGCTTCTCTAAGGCGTCCATTGCCGTCCACATACCTGTGCCCTTTTGTCCTGCTTCGTCCAAAATTGCATCCACAAGCTCACCGGTGCCGCAAGGATCTTTAACGCGCAAAATTTGAGAGGTAATCTCAACAAGATATGACCGCAGACGGCCACGATTCCAATCTTCAAAAACGTCTGCTATCTGAGCATTTGAAAAACCGCATACATTTTTAAGCATAAAGTATGCTTCGTTAATAATTTGCATGTCGCCATACTCAATGCCGTTGTGAACCATCTTTACATAATGGCCGCTTCCACCTTTTCCAATATAGTCGCAACACGAATCACCTGTCGTGGTATGTGCGGCAATATCCTTAAGCAGCTGTTTAAGGTGGTCATTAAATACATCTTTGTTACCCGAGGGCATAATAGACGGCCCTAAAAGTGCACCCTTCTCGCCACCAGAAACACCCATACCAAAGAACTTAATACCTTTTTCTGCATAGTATTTCATACGACGCTCGGTGTCTTTATAAAAAGAATTACCAGCGTCTATAACGATGTCGCCCTCTTCAAGATAAGGCAACAAACCATCGGTCACAAGATCAACCACCGTACCCGCCTTAACCATAAGGATGATTTTTCTTGGCCGCTCAAGTGCAGCAACAAAGTCTTTAAGCGAATATGAAGGAGTAATTTGATCGGTTTCTTGCACTTTATTCTGCATAAATTCACGCGTTTTATCCCCATCACGATTATAAACCGCAAGGGTATAGTGATGATGAGAGATGTTAAGCGCAAGGCTTTGGCCCATAACGCCCATTCCGTAAACACCTACAAAACAAGCCACGCTTATTGCCTCCTTTTACCTGTAGCAAAGGTTATTCGTACACTTTGCCAACCATTCTAAACTTACAAGTTAGCACCCACCAACAGGGTATCTTACTTACAAGTGTGTGCGCATGATTACGCGTTTTAGCATAATCAGCATCTATCTACACTATAATTATTTTTTCTTATTATACCCCTATTTAGGAAATATTTTTTCTTAAACGGTCATTTGCGAAAGCTCAACGGTCGATTAAAATCTTCTATCACGCTACACACTACACTATTGCTACACTATGGTTAGTTTGGGTTTTATGAAAAGATCGCGGGGCTGCATAGTATAAGCTCAACGGCAAAGGACGACAAATCACGCATAAAACATACCCAAACAAAAAGGAAAGGTTAAAGAAAGAGTATCGCATGAAAAGAATCTCGGTTACCGCAAAAATAAAGTCGCTACTTCCCTCATGTGCAGAAAAAGAACAGGCTATTGCACAATTTATTCTTCAGCATGTGCGAGAGACTTCGTATATGACGATTCATGAATTGGCAGATAAACTTGGGGTTGCCGATTCAACAATATTTAAGTTTGCGCAAAAGATGGGCTATAAAGGGTTCCGTGATTTTAGAAACGATCTCTTAACCGAAGCCTACGACCCCGAGGTTTCGGTTCATGAGCACATAACAACACGTGATTCTCTTGCAACTATTGCTGCCACCATTTTTCATTCAAGCGTAACCTCTTTACATAACACGCTGGCATTGCTAAATGAAGACAATCTCAAGCGCGCGCTGAATCTCATTAACAACGCGCGCACGCTTACATTTTTTGGCTGCGGTGGATCAAACATTGTGGCTGCAGACGCCTATCATAAATTCCTGCGATCACCGCTGCATTGTCAAAACGCAATAGACGAACACATTCAAATTATGCAAGCCTCACTTTTAGGCGCGCAAGATGTTGCCATTATTATTAGTCATTCGGGTCTATCTAGAACAACACTTCAGATTGCTGAAATACTACGCGAAAATCGTGTCCCTATTATTTTTATTACAAGTTACCTGAATACGCCCATTACACGTTTTGCCGATGTTGTGTTTATCTCAGCCTCAGAAGAAACTGGATACCGAAGCGAATCGCTTGCAAGCCGCGTTGCACAACTGGTAATTTTGGACACGCTTTTTTGTGCTGTAATGTTTAAATCTGATGATAAAAACGTAGCGCAAACGTTGCATAATATACGCAGCGCAATTAATCGAACAAAAATTGAGGAATAGTGCCTCAAATAAGACAGTGCTAAGCGCCTCATTTTATCAAGCACAAACATTATGCACCCATGCATATACCTGCGTGGCTTAGCCTGCTTTTACAAGACGCGGGGTCACGGGGCACTCCAATGTTCTTCGTTATGATGAGCTTTTTTCTTGCTGTGACTGCAATATGCTTTTAGCGACAAATTGGGCATACACCTCAGATCCACCTATATTAGGGTGTGTTCCATCAGTATAAAACAGCTCAGTTTTGTCCTTAGCAAATTGATGCCAATCAATAAGATGCAGATTATCGTGGCGCTTAACAGCTCGTGTGATGTAATCATTTACATCGTGCTCGTACGAGTCGTTTGAAACAACGGTGCTGATGTATATATCGGTGTCACTAAATTCGGCTGAAAGGCTGTCGAGCATATCGTCGTTAATTATGCCATTGGTACCGAGCGCAAAATACACAACATCCGGGAAATCCTCCGAGCTTTTTAGCTCGCGCAAAATGTTTAAACCTGCAGGTATCTGACGACTATTCGTTGCGTCAATAGTCATATTCGGTAAAATTTTGCCCAATTGTTTACGACACATTTTAAGCACCGAATCACCCACGGCAAAGATTTTAATGTTGTGTGCAATTGCTGCCTCATCTTTAGTAATCCCAAGTTCAGGATATTGTGCAACAACCTTATCAAACTGATTTATGTTGTCAGGCTTTTCATATGGCATCGTGCCAGCAGTACTGTCTTCTTCCTCCTGCTGAGAAGTATCCTCGTCCGTTTGCTGTGTGTCGTTTGTTGTGGTTCGCGCGTTTTCGTCGTCATCATCAGCAAGACGGCTTTGCATTTCGCGCACGTCTTCAGGCGCACCAACGGGCGCATGTATGCACGTCCACGCAAAGCAGGCGATAAGAGCCGAAAATGCCAAAAGTACAAGCATTTTTCCCCGACTATGCGCTTGATTTTTATGCAACGCAGAAGGTGCGCACCAGTTAACTAAAGCCATCAAATGTTTTTCACTTATCTGATAGGTAAGCTCTGCAAAAATAAGCAGAAAAACGGCTTGCATAATAACTGCCGATCCATAAGAAACACCCGGAGGGTTAAAACCAGCTTTGCCAAATACCCATAAGGTATATTGCCACAGATAAAGGCTATAACTACGTTTGCCCAAATACATAAGGACGGGATTACCAATAAGCCGTGCAGAAAAGCCAGACTTATCAACTGACGTTGCCAGAGCCACAAGAAGAACTACGTTAAACAAGACCATTCCGCCATAATATGCAAACCATGTATCGCCAGCCAGAAAAATCATGCACCAAACTGTAATAATACACGCCAACAGGCTTTTAACTGTGCCCAACGTACGAGCATGCTGATACCAATTTACCAGCGTTTGCCGGCTAAAACGACACGCCAACGCAGACCCTAGCAAAAACGAAAAGACGCGTGTATCACTTCCATAGTAAGCGCGCGTAATATTATGTATAGATAGCTGATACATAACGGCTAACAATACAGCAGAAACCGCTGCGCCTATAAGGGAAACTCTCAACAGTGCACAACGAGGTGCGCGCGAAGCACATTTGCCTACAAACCATACGACAAACGGCCAAAACAAGTAAATTTGCATTTCAACTGCTAATGCCCACATGTGGGTAAACATATCGGGTAGAGCAAAGTGCTGAAAATACGATAGATTTTGGCTGATCTGCCACCAGTTATTGACACCAAGCAGAGTTGAAAATGCACTTGCAGAAAAATTGTAGAGCAAATCATGGCTTAAAAAGTTTGCCCATAAGGTAGCAACCAGCATAAACAAGATCATTGGTGGATAGAGTCGCTTAATGCGCCGCACATAAAATCTTACAATGGAAATCTTGTTATGCGACTCCAATTCGGACAAAAAAGAATCTGTTACAAGGTATCCCGATAAGGTAAGAAAAATAATAACGCCTAGATAGCCACCTTGAACGGTATGGGGAAACCAATGATAAAGGCATACAAAAAGAACAGCAAGACCGCGCCAGGCCGTAAAGGATCTTATCATGTGAGTTGGATTTTGGCGCATAATGTTTCCTCAACTATTACCAACATTTACATTTTTATGTTAACTCATTATGTAAGTTGCAAATGGTGCTTCGCGCAGACATAAGCTGTCCGAAGCACCATCACACAAAACAAACACATGTTCTATACTTGTCCACACACAAATGAGCACGATTAGCATGCGGGAATGGTTTTTAACCCTCTCATATACGGCTGCAAAGCTTCAGGAACACTAATAGATCCATCGGCATTTTGATAATTTTCCATAATAGCCGCCATGCATCTTCCTACCGCCAAACCAGAGCCATTAAGCGTGTGAACATAACGCGTACCCTTAAACTCACTTGGATCACGATACTTTATATTTGCACGACGCGCTTGGAAATCCCAACAATTTGAGCACGAAGAAATTTCTTTGTAATTGTTGTAGCTTGGAAGCCAAACCTCAAGGTCATAGCACTTGCATGCAGAAAAACCAATATCGCCCGTACAAAGCGAAACGACACGATATGCAAGCCCTAATACCTGCAAGCACTTCTCGGCCTCGGCAACCATAGACTCAAGCTGATTCATGGAGTCCTCGGGCTTTGCAAACTTTACCATTTCAACTTTATCAAATTCATGAACACGAATGATACCGCGTGTATCTCTACCTGCAGAACCAGCCTCTTCTCTAAAGCATGGCGTAAAGGCAGTATATTTGAGTGGCAGCTGTGAAGCGTCAAGCACTTCATCGCGATGCAGGTTGGTAAGCATAACCTCGGCAGTTGGAATAAGATAGAGGTCGTTGCTTACATGGAACAAGTCTTCGTCGAACTTGGGGAGCTGACCAGTTCCAAAGAGCGAATCATAGTTGGTTAATACAGGAGGCCACCACTCTTTAAAACCTGCTTCGTTGTGCATGTCGATAAAGAAATTGATGAGCGCACGCTCCATTTGCGCACCATAACCACCAAGCACATAAAAACGCGAACCTGCAAGCTTTACACCACGATCAAAATCGATCATATGGGTTTGCGTGCCCAAATCCCAGTGAGCTTTTGCGTCAAAGTCAAAGGAGCGCGGAGTTCCCCATTTGCGAACTTCTTTGTTTTCGCTATCGTCTTTACCATAAGGAACGCTTTCATGAGGAATGTTGGGGATTGCACTCACCAAATCATGAAGCTGCTTTTCAACAGATGCACGCTGTTCCTCTAGCTCGGCAATGCGAGCTTTACCAGCTGCAACCTGCTCTTTTGCAGCCTGAGCTTCGTCTTGTTTGCCCTCTTGCATAAGCTTACCAATTTGCTTTGAAGCACTATTACGCTCGGCTTGCAAACGCTCAACTTCTACAATGGTTGATCGGCGTAACTCATCAAGTTTAAAAAATTGTTCCCTATCCCAATGTGCGTTCTGTCGCGATGCGCACGACTTATCTACCACGTCGGGGTTTTCCCTCACAAACTTGATATCAAGCATTGCTACTCCTTTTGCGTTGCCAGCTTTGCTCATCAAAGCACTGTTATACAAAAACTGTTAAACTACTCGTACGTAATATGTGTTTAACTATACGCCATTCAGGCATAATAACCTATATATACGCACTAAAGTATATACTTGTTCTATAAAAGATTTACACACTCCTTGGGAAAGGATGTATATGGACGCAATAAATGACTTTTTTACCTGGTTGTTCGCTAGCCGACAAGGCGTTTTGGTGCTTGTTTTAGGCGGAATTGTGTTCTTTGTCCTTATTTCTATTTTCCTTGAAATCAAAACACGTCAGCGCTTTAAAAACCACAAAAAGCAACAAGGTGATTGGGATTTGTTTGATTCTGATGACGAAAGTGGTTGGAGCGATTTTGAAGAAGACAACAAATAGAGGCTGCAAAACACAGGTAGAGCGCAAATAAAGCTCAAAAACGGAGAAATCATAAAGACCTGAAAAGGCACCACGTAATCGCACAACTAGGAGATTTGTTTAGTAAAACGTGGTGCGGGCGAAAGGACTTGAACCTTCACGAGGGAACCCTCATATGCACCTGAAGCATACGCGTCTGCCAATTCCGCCACGCCCGCATGGGTAGAAATTTTACTCCAATTTGGTAAACTTATGCAATAACGCATGTGTGTATTGAAGAAAAAAGTATAACATCACATGTGCAGCAATGTGTCACGCCAACCACAAACGAAGTTCAAAAGGACACATTATGAGGAACGATCATTACACGCCACCTGCCTATACGCCACAGCAATCCCGTGCATTTCATAACGCGAGCACTGCTGCGGCTGCGGATTTCTCGCAAAGAGCTGATGTGTATGAAACTTCATACGATCAACAAATCCAAAACAGCGTTTTACAAGGTCGTTATCGTGTTATGGACGAATGTACCACGGGAGGCTTTGGCGATATTCTTATTTCGTGGGACACACGCCTTCAACGTCGTGTTGCAATTAAACGTATTCCGCTTTTTAGTGGCACTGAATATGGTGATTTTTCAAGTCAAGACGGCGCATATAACCACATAAGTTCAACCATGCAAGAGGCGCTACAAGAAGCACGAGCCGCGTCAAGGCTTTCGCATCCCAATATTGTATCGATGTACGACTTTGAAACCGATAGTATGTATGCATATCTTGTTATGGAGTATATCGACGGTCTTACGCTGCAAGAGTTGCTTGGACGCGTCGAAGGTGGCACGCTCACGGGCGATGAGGCAAGTTATGTGTGTCGAGCGCTTTGTTCGGCGCTGGCGTGCGCGCATAAAAATCGAGTGCTTCATCTAGACATTAAGCCGTCAAACATCATGTTTGATCAAAACGGCTGCGTTAAACTCTGCGATTTTGGTATGGCTTCTCTTGCTTCGGCAACCGGATATGGCGATGCGCGCGGAGGAACCGTAGGCTATATGTCTTGTGAGCAAATATCGGGAGATCTGGTAGACGAGCGAAGCGATATTTTCTCGCTTGCAACCGTAATGTGGCAGTGTCTTACAGGCACGTGTCCATTTGCAGCAAACACAGCAGAAGCATCGCGCAAGCTCATTGAAAAAGGAATTAAAAAGTCGCTTTCCGACTACGCAAGCGATCTTGCTCCTGTAAGTCAAACTCTTGTTGATCAAAGCTTAAAGGCGGCACTTACTGCAAATCCAACGCTTAGGTGTGCACATATAGAAAATCTCTCACACCAAATTGGTGAAGTATTAGGCGACGAAAACGAAGGCAAGCACTCTATTGCGCAACTGGTACAACAAGCCCTTGAAACAGACGAGGGATCTACAGAATTTGATAAGCACAAGCTTCCTTTTGGGTATCGCCACCCACGTGTGCTTCCTTGCGCAAAAAAGGTGCTTAACGCCGCGTGCGGAATATGTAGTTCATGGATTCCTTTAGCAGGAATTGTACGATTTTTTGCTCACCTGTGCGCACCGTATACATTTGAGGGAATCTCCTTTTTTACGCAAGGTCTTGGCGGCCCTCCTTTGATAGTTTTTTTGGCATGTGCTTGCGTTATAGGTGTTTTATCAGCCTTTATACCGTTTAGTGCAGTAGGCATTATATGTCTTGTATATGCATTTTCGCTTATACTACATCCACAATTTCTAACAGGCATTGGTGCCTTACTCCCCATCGTGTTGGCTGTCATAAGTCTTGCCTGGCTCATCGTGTGCGTACGCAAAAATACATGGGTATCGAGCTGCGCGCTTATAGGAATTGCCACACAAAATCCCTTTATAGCTCCACTGGTTATTCCCGCTCATGTGCAACCGCTTCCTGCATGTATACACTGTTTTGCATTGTGGCTCATCGTTCATCTTACAAGCTGGACAACCATGACCGCGTCCAATCCCCAACAGGTTTGCGCGCACCTTTATCATCTTATACAGCAACCAGCGCTTACATCCCTTGGTATAAGCGTAGGAGGTATGGCTCTTGCCGCATACATTTTGCAACAAACCCAAAGCCCATGGCTTAGATACGCCGTTCAAATCGCCGCAAGCGCGCTTATGCTCTATGCGTTTATTACATCGCATACCATTATTGACATGGAGAGTTGCGGTATATACTCAATTGTGGATATCACGAGAATCGCTCTTGCGTTATGCTTAAGTATCCTTATGTTTATTGTGATGAAGTTAGACGATTCACAACCTGCAGGTGAGGAGATTGAGAATGTCTATGAACTTAATTAAAACGTTTGAAGAAAGAATGAACACCATATTCGGGAGCTCCACCGAGGGCTTTACCGCACCGTTTTCGATAAAAAAGCTTGCTAAACGCGCGGCCCGCGAAATGGAAGCAGAAACATTTGAAATAGACGGGATCAATACCGCTCCCGCTCTTTATACCGTATTGGTTTCCCCCACCGATGACGCCACTATGCGGTCTTTATATGTAAAGCTCATCAGCGAAATATCGGCTTTTATCGAAGCAAAAGCACAGTCAAAATCCTATGTTTTTACAGGTAAGCCACTTATTCGTTTTATGGTTGACCCCGGACTTAAAAGTGGGAAATTTGCCGTCTTTGCCGAAAACATAGACGCGTCCACACTTGCTCGCCTTCGCGCCGAAGAAGACGCGTTCCTTTCGGGTTCATTGGGCGTTGGTGGCGCAGCGCAAGAACAGCTTCACGGTGAAGTTAAAATGGTTAATCCACCACGCGCTCGGCAGCGAAACACTCATTTTTCCGAGCAAGTAGCACCTCAGCCGCCCGTGAGTGCACCTAATGCTCTGTCTGGTATGCCTAATGAGGGAGCACGTGTCGCACAAAGCAAGCCGGCATATAAGCCAACACCTCGACAAAACGAAGTTGCGGCTGCTAATCCGCAAAATTCGTACAAACGAGGAGTGGTTGCTATTCCCGATGAAACTTCTGCTGGAGATTTTGCGCCGCTTATTGGCGGACAAGACCTTGATTTATCTGCAGGTTTAAGCGTTTTGCCTTCAAACCTTGCCACCATAGGCTCGGCTTCCATCAGCACGCCTCCTGTAAGCGTTATGCCTGCAGCTCAAAACGTACAGCACACGCCTTTAGTTAACGTGCGCGCAGATAATTGGGGTCGCCATGCAACCGCAACAGACGATGCAAATTCCAATAGGTACGCACAAAACGCTTATCCTGCAGCTCCTGATGGTATAGCTCCCACACAAAGAAGAGATTCGTTCTCGCAACCCGTGCAAAATTATGCCGAGGCAACAACTCCTACCTCGCTGCTTATCAATCATCAGACAGGCGAGACGTACGAGGTCTTTGCGCCGCAAACCGTTATTGGACGCGAACGCTCGCACGCGCAAATTGTGTTACACGATTCAAATATTTCGCGTCGACACGCACAGATAACGTACAACGGAAGAAATTGGTTGATACAAGATCTTGGCTCAACTAATGGAACGCAGGTAAACAACATGACGGTAGACAGTTGCGTTTTGCGCAACGGTGACATCATAACGCTTGCGCTTACTAACTTGGAATTTAGGGAGAACTAGCATGTTTGACCTCGTATTATTTGCAGGTCGAATCATATTGGTCGTGTTCTTGTACCTGTTTTTGTTTTTAGTTATGAAGACAGGAATAGGTCTTGTCAGACGACAGCGAACAGATGATGCGATTTGGTATATTGATTGCGAGAAAGGCAGCAAACAACTGCGCGGCTTGCATATAGACGTTCTTGGACCAGTGCTTATCGGGCGCTCTCCTTCATCGGATATTGTTATTGACGAACCCTTTGTTTCTGCATCTCATGCACGCTTTTCGCTGCAAGGGCCCGCATTGGTATTAGAAGATCTCCACTCAACGAATGGCACCCTTGTTAATGGATGTCCTATCGACGAACCTGTTGCGCTGCGCGACGGCGATGAAATACAAATTGGAGATACCATCATGAAGGTGAATCGCCGATGAAATCTTTTCCCTTATCAAGAAAAGATTTGGAGGATTTTTTTGGCGCAAACGCAAAGAAAATTTCCCGTCTTGCGCATGTCAAAGTTGCCAATAGTCCTGGTCACGAATCAATTTCGGTAGAAAATAGAGAAGGCACCGATTCTAGGTCGGGAACCAATGCACGCCTTATGTGGGGCGCGCGTACCGATGTTGGTTTAGTGCGCGAGCATAACGAAGACTCGTTTTTGGTGCAACCTCCCCTTTTTGCTGTGTGTGACGGCATGGGCGGTCACGCCGCAGGTGAAGTGGCAAGTTTTATTGCGGTTGAAACAATTGGAAAGCAAGCGCCTCATTGCGCGAACGATGTTTTATTGGGTGCAAGCGTTGAGGCCGCAAACACCGAAATTATAAATCAAGCAGCGCAAGGACACGGAAAACCAGGTATGGGCTGTACCGCTTCGTGCGCCTTAATAGAAAACAACAAAATTGCTATTGCGCATGTGGGCGATTCTCGCATCTATCTTTTACACAACGGCTCGCTTGTTCGCCTTACGCACGACCACTCATTTGTAGAAGAGCTGGTAGACGCAGGAGAAATTACGGCCGATGAAGCGCGTGTTCATCCATCGCGCTCCATTATTACACGCGCTCTTGGCTCTGATCCCGACATGTATGCCGATCACTTTAAGCTTGATATTAACACGGGTGACCGCATTATTATCTGTTCGGACGGTCTTTCGTCTATGATAGAAGATGCAAAAATTGAGTCGCTTGCAGTTAGCGCTGTACATCCTCAATCCTGCGCAGATAATTTAGTTGCTGCAGCTCTTGAAGCTGGAGGACTTGATAACGTAACGGTAGTTGTCGTAGACATTAAAGACGACGGCGTACCGCAAAAAAGCAAACACATGCACATGAGGCGCCTGTACTTTGCAGGCGCGTGTGCGCTTTTATCACTTATTATGTGTTTGTTCATGGGTCTTATGGTTGTAAGTACATCTTGGTATTTAGGCATAAACGATAAAACCGTAGGAATTTATCAAGGGGTAAATAATAGTATTTTTGGCATACAGCTCTCTCATCTGTCGGGTTCAACCTCTGTTGAAGTAAAAGATCTGCCACTTACCACGCAAAAAGACCTCGAAGGAGGGGTTCGCGTAGGAAGCGAACAAGAAGCGCGTAGTGTGGTAGAAAATTATCGTGATCAAATTGATGCCGAAAAAAGCGCAGCCGCTATAGCGGAGCAGCGCGCCTCGGAAGGAACGTCTGCTGGTAGTAAAACTCCCGAAGCAGACGATCAAACGGATAATGAGTCTACACAAGATACCAATTCTAAATCCTCCACGCCAACAAGTGAGGTGAATAAATGAGCCAAAACGCCAACACAAGACGAACCATGGAGCTGGGGCTGTTGATAGCGGCAGCTATTCCAACCACGCTTCTTTACGCACTCTACATTATGAATGCGCATGTAGAACTATCTGTATTTTCTTTGTCGGTTCCACTTGGTTTGTTTGCGGCTTTTGCCGTATCTCATCTTGCTGTCCGAATCTATGCACCAGGTGCCGATCCCGTTATTTTACCAATTGTCTTTTTCTTATCAGGTACAGGCATAGCTTTTGTTACTAGGCTTTCCCCCGAACTGGCAATTAGTCAGGTTTTATGGCTCTTCTTAGGAGTGGTAGCACTGGTAGTAACATTGGCTGTAGTACCCGGCATAGAAAAGCTCTCCTCGTATAAATTTACGCTGGGAGCAGCAGGAGTTATGTGCTTGCTTATTCCTATGCTTATAGGAACAGAGCGCGGTGGGTCAAAACTTTGGCTCAGTTTTGGCGCATTTTCGTTTCAACCGGGCGAGCTTGCTAAAGTGCTCATCGTTCTCTTTTTATCCTTCTACTTAGCAAAAAATAGAGAATTACTTTCTGCTTCGGCTCTTCATATTGGACGCTTTAAAATCCCGCAGCCACGCATGTTGGCACCGCTTTTGGTAATGTGGGGACTCTCGCTGTTAATTGTCATCTTTGAGCGCGACTTAGGAAGCGCACTGTTGTTCTTTGCGTTCTTTGTTGTTATGCTCTACGTTTGCACAGGTAGAGTAAGCTATGTCATTATCTCGCTTGTGCTGTTGATACTTGGTGGAATTCTGTGTTATCACCTGTTCAGCCATGTACAAACACGCGTACAAATTTGGCTTAATCCTTTTAGTGATCCTAGCAACAAAGGTCTTCAAATAGTGCAATCGCTCTACTCACTTGCAGATGGTGGCTTGGTAGGAAGCGGTATTGGACGCGGTCTTGCAACGCTTATTCCAGTAGTTGCCTCAGACTTTATTTTTTCGGCAATTGGTGAAGAAATGGGCTTGTTAGGAAGTTCGGCCGTTTTGCTAGCATATGTTGTACTGGCAATACGAGGCCTTGCAACGGCAGCTCGTGCAAAATCAGATATTGCCGCATTTGCCGCAACTGGACTTACTGCCTCGCTTGTTATACAAGCTTTTATCATTGTTGGCGGCGTTACCAAACTTTTACCACTTACTGGTGTAACCTTGCCTTTTATTAGCCAAGGAGGAAGCTCTTTACTGGCAAGCTTTATAATTGTTGCGCTTTTGCTTAAAGCAGGCGACGAAGGCACAGGTAGAAGCACCGATATTAACGTTTGCGAGCAAAGTTCTTCAATACTGTTACAAGAAGACGAAAATTCATATCATGCGTCCGTGCTGCATGGCGCGCACGTACGAGGCTGCTTTAAGATTGACACACCCGAATCGGGTATACTTGGTAGAGTTGCGCTTGGCAATAGGCTGGTAAAGCTAGTTACCGCGTTTTGTATCCTTTTTGCACTTCTGATTGCAAACCTTACGAACATCCAGGTTATCAGCGCAAAAACATTCCAAAAGATGCCTGGTAACAACCATACCATTGCAAAAACATCAAATATAAAACGTGGATCCATCATCAGCTCCGATGGCGTTACGCTGGCAGAAAGCGTTAAGCAAAACGATGGAAAATCATATGTGCGCAAACACCCTGAAGGATCGCTGGCGGCGCATACCTTGGGATATGCCTCTGTTCGATATGGTACGTCGGGTGTAGAAGCGCGTCTTAACGACACACTCATTAACAACGGCAACTATACGTCACTTAACGATGTACTCTTATCTTTGGCAGGAGCTGCAAAACCAGGGTCGTCGGCAGTACTTACGATAAACTCTCAAATGCAAAAAGTAGCTGAGAAAGCACTGGAAGGATACACTGGCTCTGTTGTTGCGCTTAATCCAACCACGGGGGCAATTCTTGCAAAAGCTTCCAATCCAACCTTTAACCCCGATAATCTCGACGAAGTGATGAGCAACTCAAGCACCAAAGGTCAATTACTTGATAGAAGCACACAAACGCTGTACGCACCTGGTTCTACCTTCAAAGTTGTTACTTTGGCTGCCGCTCTTGACTCAGGAATATCTTCTCTTGATTCAAAAATTTCAGCACCCGCAAAAATAACGATTGGCAACGGAGATCTCTCTAATTACAAAAATCAAGACTTTAATTACAAAAATCAAGACTTTGGACAAATAACACTTAAAGATGCGCTTAGATTTTCGGCGAATACAGCATTTGGTCAGCTGGGAACACAGGTAGGCGCTTCTAAACTGGTCAATTATGCACAAGGCTTTGGCTTTGGATCATCTTTAGGTCAAGACTTTACTACTTCATCTTCGCTTATGCCTAAGCCTTCAGAAATGACCGAATGGGAAACCGCCTGGGCTGCATGCGGACAGCCTGTAGGTATGCACGCAAGCCCCGTTGGTCCTCAAATCACCGTTATGCAAAATGCTGTTATTGCTGCAGCTGTTGCAAATGGCGGCGTGGTTATGAATCCATTTGTAATTGATCATTTACTCACCTCAGAAGGCGTCAGCACTTCTAAAACGCAACCAAAGGTTTTGGGTCAGGTAATCTCTGCGCAAACAGCCGACAAACTTAAAGAAGCAATGCTCGACGTTGTAGAACAAGGAACAGGCCAGCCCGCACGCGTAAAGGGCGTAAAAGTTGCAGGTAAAACGGGTACTGCCGAAGTTTCGCCTCAGGTGTCAAACTCTTTGTTCATTGGCTTTGCACCCTTTGACAAACCAACTATTGCAATCTCGGTATGTGTAGAGGGATCCTCTGAACAAGACGTACATAACAAAGCTGCTGCTATTGCAGGAAAAATTCTTGCAGGATGTCTAAACATACAAGCGTTAGGAGCGGCAAAATGATACGATTTTACCTGCTCTACCTGCGTTACAAACGCTTAGCACACCTGCCGTGTATGGTGCATAACAAATGGCACACGCACCAATCGTCTCAAACAAGGTGTACACAAACAAGCGCGCATGTGCCGTATAAAGCGCTTCTACCATTACCTATAACAACATTAAACACAACAGATTGGAGTAACAATGCCCGATAAAGTTCTTGGTGGAAGATACATCATACAAGATAAAATCGGAACAGGCGGTATGGCTATTGTTTATCGTGGCATTGACAATCGCTTAGGACGACCTGTTGCAATTAAAACTATGCTACCCCAATATGCTGCCGATCCATCGTTTGCCGCACGGTTTAAGCAAGAGGCTCAAGCAGCTGCAGCACTTCAAAGCCCTTTTATTGTTTCGGTGTACGACTGGGGAAAAGATAATGACACGTATTTCATTGCTATGGAATACTTGCGCGGTACCGACCTTAAAAGCGGCGTTCGCAAACACGGAGCGCTTGACTGCAAAAAGGTTGCTCAAATTGGCTCTCAAATTGCGCAAGCACTTTCGGTAGCACATCGTCACGATATTATTCACCGCGACATTAAACCGCAAAATATCATGGTTCAACCCGACGGCAACATCAAAGTCATGGACTTTGGTATTGCGCGCGCAAAAAATAGTCACCTGACCACAGATAACTCGGTTCTTGGTACAGCGCACTATGTATCGCCTGAACAAACGCAAGGTAAGCCTTTAGGTCCTACAACCGATATTTACTCGCTTGGTATTGTTATGTACGAAGCGGCAACAGGTGTTGTTCCCTTTGATGGTGACGATGCAATTAGCGTTGCACTTAAACAAGTTAACGAGCAGCCCGTTCCACCAAGCGCTCGAAACCCCCGCGTTGACCAAGCTCTCGAACGCATTATCTTAAAGTGCATGCAAAAAGATCCCAAAAATCGTTTTCAAACTGCCGAAGAAGTCTTTAAGGTATTGCGCGACTATCTAGCAGGCAAAATGAATGAAGTTAACAATGCAACAGCTCAAATGCCCGTTATGGCTACAAATGCCGTTTCGCCACTTAATTCAACTACCGCACTTCCACATATTGCCAATGGCGCAACGCAAAACAGAAAAAGCGCAACTCATCGTGCACAGCTGCGCGCACAAGAAGATGAAAAACGCCATAAAAACAAGGTGATTGCAGGCGTTTTAGGGGGAACCTTAGCCCTCATTGCCATTATCGTTGCTCTGGTAAGCTATTTTATGGGTCAGGGCGCAACGCAAGAAGTTCCAAATCTTCTTAACCTCACACAACAAGAAGCCTTAATGAAGATAGATAATTCTAACTTCTTCCAGCGCGGTACCGTAAAAGAAGAATTTTCGTCAACTGTAGAAAAAGGAAAAGTCATCGACCAAGACCCCGATGCAGGTCACAAAGTTGCTAAGGGTACGCAAATCAATATTGTGGTTTCAAAGGGAGCAGAGCCAGCAGCCGATGTAACGGTTCCCGATCTTAAAGGAAAATCGCCTTCGGAAGCAGAAGCTATTTTGTCGAAGCTTGGCCTTAAAAGTCAGGCAGGTGACTCCATTAACTCCGATGATGTAGAAGTGGGCAAAATTGCAGCACAAACACCTGCTGCTGGTACTACTGCTAAAGCAGGAGACACTATTACCTATCAGCTTTCTAAAGGTCCAGACGAAGCGGACGTGCCCAACGTGGTAGGAAAAACAGAGGACGAGGCACAATCTGCACTTCAAGCCGCAGGATTTAATGTATCGGTACAACGAGAAGAATCCAACAAACCCGAGGGAACTGTTACCAAGCAAAGCGCAACGGGCAAACTTACTCGAAAATCAACCGTTACCATTACGGTTGCAAAGGCACCTTCACAGGTAAGCCTGTCAACGCTTATCTCTAAAGGAATGGACGCTACCGAAGCCTCACAAAAGCTCTCTGACGCAGGCTTTAATGTACGAGTAAAGCGTCAACCAGATGCACTGGTGAAAAAAGATACCGTTATATCCTTCCCCGATAAAGCAAAGAAAGGACAAACGGTAACCCTTGTGGTTTCGGATGGCTTGCCGCTTATCAACGACTCACACTAATACGTAGCAGCATAGACAAACATATGCGGAGCATCCACAACGGATACTCCGCATATTTGTAACCTTTCTAACCGCCGATGGCAATGTTTGCAGCGCTCAAATATGTATCAATGCACCAACATGGCATTGGCGTGAAACGCACTATCTTGTTTGCTTCCCTAATACCGAGACACGCATAACAACAAAAGTCATAAGGAGATATAGCGCATAGATAGCAAGAACAATACCAGCCGTAATAAAAAGCCATTGTTTTGCTTCGGTATCAGCACCCATAATGGCGTAAAGGGCGTCCATTTCTTTCATAACACAAAATGCATGAGAAATCGCAAGCGAGCAGGGAAGCATAAACCATATACCCAGCTGCGTAAAAATAGTACCCGAGCAAGACGCGCGCGTGGCTCCAAGTTGAAGAAGCTTTGTATAACTTTCGCGCATATACGAAAGCTCGCTCAGCTGCTGAATAGAAAGAATGGCCGCTGAGGTAATAAGCAGAATAATACCCGTATACACCGCTACAAATGTTCCCATCACGCGAATAGCAAGCGCGGCCTCAAGCATTTCATAGCGCAAAGCCGTATTCATCACATGCAAATGGTATGCGTTATTTTGTCCTAAAATCCCCTGTGCGTGTTTGTTGCTATCTGCAAGCTCTTGCGAGAACTGTTCGTTGACTTCTTTGCTACTAGCATAGAACTGGGCAAAAAGGCGCGTTTGCCGTGGTTTCATAGTATGCACCCAAGAATCTGGCACAATGAGTGAACACGGATTACTAGAAAGACCAGCAAGATCTGAAAGTTTAAGCTTTGGTTTTATGCGTACATTATGATACTTATCCGCTAAGGTAATCGTCTTTCCCGATGAAGCTAGGCTATCCGTTTGATCTGCCAAGCCAGGATATGATGCAAACCTCACTTCGTTGTCGCCAAGTTCAATGGGCTGCAGCCCAGCCAATGCTCTAAACCTGTTGTATTCAGAACATCCTACAAAATACACAGGATTAACAGCAACATCTATAGGAACGCCGTCAATTGCCTGTTCTTTTGATAGCCCGCAGTCTGAAATAAGGTTTGCTATCGTATATACATTGTCAGCTTCTCCCAAAGTATAGCTGGTAAGCCGTGCAGTTCCTCGTACAGTTGTATTCCAGGATGGAATCTCTTGAGCCATAAGGCTCACTAATTTATCTGTTTGTTCTGGTTCATACCCATCTTTGCAAATGAAATCTGCAAAAAAATCGGTAGGAGCCATCAGAGATTCTTGAGTACGAATCGAAGCAACTGCGGTAAAGCCTATGGAAAGTGTGCAGAGCGCAATAAAAATGGTTGCACAGATCATGGTCATCGAAATCCAAGAGGAATTAATTCTTGAGGCAAATTGACGTACTACATATAAGTTAAGACCTCGGTAATATAGGGGCTTGATTGCGCGTGCAATTTGGGTAAACGCTGTAGAAACCGAATAAAAGAAAAGCGCGGTTCCAAGCACCACCAATGCGGTGCAGTATAAGAAGGTTCCCCCGTCATTGGCTGTGAGCACTTCATAGGAAAACATACGATAGGCTTGAGCAATGAGAAGAACCGATACGACAAACAGCACCAAGGTAATCCATGGATTTTTGATCTTAAAACGATCGGACGCAAAACTTGAGCGAAACAGTACCGACAACCTCGTACGCGAAATCACAAACGTAGCGCACAGTGTAGAAAGCACAAACACCACGCCAAACATACAGGCGGTAAATATCACCGCTTGAGGTACCAAAAGAAAGTGGAACCGCTCAACGGGTGAATTAAAAAGCTTGAGGACGGCAAGCGAAGAAAATTGAGAAACAACAACGCCTACAAGCAAACCAACTATAAGTGCACATATGCCTACTATAAAATTTTCAATGAGAATCACAAACGCAAGGCTTGATTTTTTCATACCAAGCAGCAGATATGTTGCAAACTCACGAACACGGCGACGCATAAAAAAGACATTGGCATACACAATAAGAATGCCAATAACAATCATTAAAAATATCGAAAGACCTGTTATCAGCACTGCCATGCGTAAGACAAGTCGTGATGTTGAACTGCTTAGTTCTACAAAAAACGCCTGGTTAGTAAGTGTATTAAAAGAATAAAAGAGAGAAACCGAAAGCATCAACGTTACAAAATAGACGGCAAAATCTTTTAAAGCGCGACGGAGGTTACCCCATGCCAGCTTAATGTAAAGCAGCATCACTACCTCCTAAGTACGACACAACGTCCATGATTTCCTTAAAGAACGCTTGACGCGATTTTTCGCCACGAACAAGCTCATTAAACACGCGCCCATCTTTAATAAAAATAATGCGGCTTGCATACGAAGCCGAAAACGGGTCGTGCGTTACCATAAGAATACTTGCAGAACGTTTATGGTTGATTTCCTCAAAAGACTCCAGAAGAATACGAGAATTTTTTGAATCAAGACTACCTGTAGGCTCATCCGCTAAAACAATTGCGGGATCAGAAATAAGGGCACGCGCAGCAGCAACGCGTTGGCGCTGACCTCCACTCATCTGATTGGGATATTTTTTAAGTACATCGGCAATGTTAAGTAGACTGGCCAGATTTTTAACCTTCTCGTCCATAACGCGCACAGAACATGCGCTTAAACATAACGGTAAAGCTATATTTTCGTAAGCGGTAAGCGTTTCTAGAAGGTTTGAATCCTGAAATATAAACCCTAGTTGCGTGCGCCGAAAACTGGCAAGCTGGCGGCCGCGCAAGCGCGTGACGTCTTGGTTGTTTACCGTAATAGTACCAAGTGTAGGTTTATCAATGGTAGAAATGCAGTTGAGCAACGTACTTTTACCCGATCCCGAAGGACCCATTACGCCAACAAATTCGCCTTGCTTCATGGTAAAACTTACACCAGCAAGCGCTTTGGTAATATTGGTACGTGTACCAAAATATTTTTCTACGTTTGTGCAAACAAGCATAGAATCAGCACTTGAGGCATTGGCTCCTTTAGAAATGTTGCTGAAATGTGTGTGTGCAGACATACCGTGCACATCAGTGCGTGCCTCTTTGGTATGTAAGGCATGTTGAGCGGTCATTATTCCTCCTTATTGTGGTAGGTGATGATTACCTACTATTTCACAATGCGGCACATATCACCATAGAAGAACCTTACGGTATTCTTACGTTTTTATCACCTTGAGAATAAACAGGGATATTGCGAATAAGAGCGCTGTTACAGAATTGCTCATACGAACCTTATTACAAAACATCATGGAGTGACGAGCTAAAATAAATAGAAACAGAAGTGCCGCGTCCAACCTGCGACTCCAACGCAACACTTAGATTCATTTTGTTTGCAAGTTTGCGAACCAAATACAGCCCCATGCCCGTTGATTTTGCCGAGCGCCTTCCGTTTTCGCCCGTAAATGCTCTGTCAAAGACGCGCTCTTTGTCGCTGGCACTAATGCCAATACCCTCATCTTGAATAGAAAGACGTGTGTTCCATACGCCGTTTTCGCCTTGTGTGTGTTCAGCAGAAATTATAAGTTCAGCAGTTGTGCCGTTGGGTTTTCGATATTTTGCAGCGTTAGAGAAAATCTGCTCGATCATAAATTGAAGCCATTTTGCATCGGCTTCGACCACCACATCAAGATTGATGAGCTTTGGAGCAATACGAGCATCTATAAGTGTTTTTGCATACGATTGCAGAGCACGTGCTACCACGGTTTTAAGGTTGATCTCCTTAATAAAGAAGTCATTTGAAACCGAGCTACTCCGCGCGTAATAAAGCGCCTGATCAACAAGATGGTCTATACAGTCAACCTCAAAAGATGTATCTTCAACAAAACCACGATTTTTATTTTGCAGCAATAACTTTATTGCTGCAAGGGGCGTTTTTATTTCGTGTACCCATAATTCTGTATACTCTTTTTGATTTGAAAGCTCATCTGCCATATTTTTAACTTCTTGATGCACAAGCCAAACCGTATGCCCCAGTGCATCACGCATTTCGCGAGGAAGCTCCTGTAAAAGCGTCTTAAAATTATCCTCGTCAAGCAAAACACGCGTATTTGGCAGGATTTGTAAATTCTTAAGGGCTTGCAAATGACGTGCATACAAAAGATAATCCCCTAGCACGCCAAAAAGAGTACACAGCAAAATACCAGACAACAAAACATTAATTAAATCCCATGTTATACCTAGCAAATAGAGCATAACGCTTATCAATACAACAGTGAAAACCATAGTAAAAAGAAGAAACGCTCTGCTGCGTATATATCCAAAGACATGCATAACTTACTCGCTTACTTTACTGAAGGTAAAATACAGTAGCCAAGACCTCGATGTGTTACCACGGCGTGAGGCTCACCAATATATGCGAGACGCTGGCGAAGATGAGAAACATTTACGGTAAGCGTGTTGTCATCGACATACTCATCGCTTTGCCAGAGCGCCTCTTGGATTTGCGTGCGACTTACCACCTCTGTTTGACGCTGAATCAGAAGTGTTAAGATCTTAAGCTCATTTTTACTCAATTCAGTTGTTTTACCATGCGCGCTTACGGTGCATGTTTTTAAATTAAGCTCAATAGTTCCACACCTAAGAACCGATGCCTGCTTGTCCGACATGGGCATCACACGGCGCAAAACCGAAGCAATGTGTGCAAGCAATATTTGAGGATTATACGGCTTAGCGATGAAGTCATCTGCTCCGCTTGACAGACAAACAAGCTCGTCAAGCTCTGAATTACGAGACGTAAGCACAATAATTGCACCTGTTGAACTCTGGCGAAACTCGCGTGCAAGCACATTACCATCTACCGAAGGAAGTCCTAAATCCAACAGCAGTAAGTCAGGGCGCGGCGATACAATTTCGTGCATAAGTTCATCGGGATTAGTAAAATTGCAAGGTGCATAGCATTCATACGCATTGGCCTGCAAAAGGTGCACAAGCTCTAAACGTATTTGATTATCGTCTTCTATAACACATATCTTTGCCATAGCACAAACCTTTGTGACAGGTGTCTTGTGATGTTTTACCAATATACAGCACGCCTTGCAATCAAGTGCTCATTCGCTTTTAAGTGCTTATGCTATTTTATACTAAATTACCAACAAGCGTTTGTGCGTGCCTTGTAAAGGCAAGGAATCTCGTGCACATACATGTGTGTGCCCAATGCCACGCACGCGCTTAATAAAAAACGGCCTAAACACCTCGTCTAGGTCGTTTTGTTTGCGCTTGGATAGTGCTAGATAGTACCAAATAGCGCCATTGTATTTCTGCGCTAGCTTGCTTTGTAACAACTAACCAATGACCGAGCGTCTATCGTCTTGAACTTCACGAGCTTGCGTATCTCTAAGCAGCGGCAATGTATTTCTTAATGTCACTGCAAAGGTAAAGCCATTATGCACATACGCTGCATGAATCGCAGGAATTAAGCCAAGCAAACCCAGCACAATTAAAGACGTGTTAACAGCTACAATACCGTAAAAGTCTTCATGAATCCTACGCATAAGCAATGTTGAAATTCTATGCGCAATAACCGGCGAATTAAGCGAAGTATTGTGAATAGATACATCGGCAACCGCGCGCGCAATATCACTTGCATCGGACATAGCAATTGACACATCAGCGCAGGCCAGGGCAGGAGAATCGTTAATGCCGTCGCCAACCATAGCAACACGATGCCCTTCTCGTTGGCATTGCTTAATGAATTCAGACTTATCCTCGGGTAAGATTTCGGCGTGATATTCATCAATGCCTAGGGTTTGAGCAACCTCACGAGCCGTTTTTTCGCTGTCCCCCGTAAGCATAACAAGACGTTTTATACCAGCGCTTTTAAGTGCCGCAATCATAGCAGGCGCGTCCTCACGGATGGGGTCTTTAATGCTAAACACAGCCGCCAGCTCTGAGGCGCGCGACATGTAAATAAGCGTTCCTAAAGAACCTTGCTCATGCTCAAGTTCTACCAACCTCAAAGTTAGGTTTTGAGGCCTACGCACGCCCAAATCATCAAAGATAAAGCGCTCTGAACCTATGCACACTTCTTCGTCACCAACATGGGTTTTAATACCATGTGCAACTACATATTCAACTTTTGTATGAAGCTCTTTGGTATGATCAAGATTCAACTCTTCTGCAGCGCGCGTGATAGACTTGGCAATGCTGTGCGGAAAATGTTCCTCTATACATGCAGCTATGCGCAAAGTTTCATCTTCACTCAACTCGGTAAAGCTCAAAGTGCGACTCAGCTGCGGCAATGCTTTAGTAAGCGTGCCTGTTTTATCAAAGACTACGGTATCAATATCAGAGAGAGCCTCAAAAAACTTGCCGCCTTTTACGGTAATTCCATAGCTAGAAGCCTCTTCCATAGCCGAAGCAATGGCAATAGGAGTAGAAAGTTTAATGGCACACGAGTAATCTACCATCAATACACTAAGCGCCTGAGAAACCCTGCGCGTTAAGAGCAACACAACAAAAAACGCAGCAAAACTGTATGGCACCAAAGCATCAGAGAGATGTTCTGCCCTAGATTGCAAATGCGCTTTAAGTGCTGTTGACTCTTCAACCATGTCTACGATAGCGTCAATGCGTGCAGAACCTGCAGCGGCATTCACACGAACATAAATGTCACCATCTTCAACCGCAGTACCTGCATAAACGCTGGCACCCGTCTCTTTATGAGAAAGCCGCGATTCTCCGGTGAGCGACGATTCGTTGAGATCGGCAAAACCCTTAATAATTTCGCCGTCTATAGGAAGAACGCTTCCCGACAAAACATGAATCACATCGCCTTTAACAACTTCATTGAGGTCAACACAGCGGTCTTCGTTATCAATTACCTTCCAAACTTTCTGCGCTCGCGTGATAATGCCACTTTTAAGCGCAAGGCGAGAACGATACGAAACATGGCGCTGCACCGCGTCACTAAGGTCGAGCAAAAACATGATCGTTGCAACGCTTATATATTCTTTACGGAAAATAGAAATGCCAATAACCGTAGCATCTAGGACCTCAACCTGCAGTTTTTTAGTGCGAAGCGTTTGCAGAGCTTTCTTTATAAACCCATAAGCTCGAACAACCACATATGCACAGAGCGCCGCTGGCGGCAGGGGTAAAAGCTTAATTACATATCTGCGCGCAAACAAAAAAGCAAGCTCAACATAAAATCTGTTGTTTTCGACAGCCGCTTCAAACTCCACGGACCGCGCGTCAAGCGCAGCCTCTTCTTTTGTGGGAATATTCAATACGTCGAGTTGTTCAAAATACGCTAAAACATCTAAGCGCGCCTGTATAGAGGTGTACTGAATAACAAATGCACAATTTTGAATATGTGCATGTGCCGAGGTAACCCCATCTATCGCAAGCAACTCAGATGAAATTCCACGTGCTTCGGCAAGCGAAATATAACCCATATCACAGCGTAAACGCAGGCGCTGCGGCTGATCTGAACATATGTTAATTTGCATGGTACACCACTACAACAAGCAATTAGTTTGCAGTGTCTTGCTGCTTGTCAAACTGTTCGCGCACCTCGCTGCGTATACCCGGCTCAAGTTTTGCCAAACGCTGGCGAACACATGCATCAATACGAGCCTCGCGACGTGCTTCAGCGCTTACATCTTGAGCCTCGTCCACAATATTTTGCAACTCGCGCGAGCAAACATCTGTTGCCTGCAGTCCTACAACAGTTGCTTTAACAGCAGCTTTACGAAGAACTCCACATTGTGCCAAACCAGCAACTACACCTGTTGCTACAACACCTAATGCTCCAAAAACCAATGATGAGTGTTTCATGATACTTCCTTCCTCTTTGGGCAATTGCCCTGTGTATAAAGCGCGCATTGAGTTTTTCGCCACGTGTAGCGAAAAAACTTTCGCCCCTCTCGATGTGGCGCCATATCGATGTGATACAACAAACTTGTGCGTGCGCGGCAGGTTAACTCATTCACTCGTAAGCGCGAGTTAGCCTAAGCCTTACTTTTACGTTATGCTGTTTATTACCGTTTAGCAAGCAAAACTTTCTGAGAATACGAAAGAATTTTTTCTTTTTGAGGCTGCAACGCGTGTACCTGCACTAATATAAACGCAGGTAAACCATGGTAAACTCAAATATGAAGAAAGTAAGTAGCGGGTTAACTTATGGTTACTTTTAGGACGGCGCTTGCCGAGCGTGCACATGCGGTACCACAACCTCATGCGGTACCACGAGCGCATACGGCATCGCCGCTACAGACGCAAAAATAAAACCCAAGCAACGACGCTTGGGTTTAATCTTAAATGGTGACCCCGATTGGATTCGAACCAACGACACCAAGTTTAGGAAACTTGTGCTCTATCCCCTGAGCTACGAGGCCATACACATGTATTGTATCATGCTCATAAGTACCGCGCGCTTGACGCGGCGCGTGTGCCTACAATTATTTCTTAAACGTGCGCTTAAGTCTATTCATAAAAGACGCCTTGTTTGCATGCTGATGTTCAATATTATCTGCATCTTTATCAAGCAGCTGATACACCTTTTTTGAAGTCAGCGCGCTCACCTTTCTATCAACAGCGTTTCTAAACGGTTTTACAAATTTTAAATCGTAAATAAATCCCAAAATTACCAGCGCATACGCCAAAACAAGGAGCACAACTTCTGCAATGCCTTCTATGTGATCCATTTGATACATGGCTTGCGGATTGTAATAATTTATGACCCATGACAAGGCAATACAAACAAGTCCCGTGAACAGCGTGATCCACAAAATGTTTTGACGCTTACGATACACAGGGTCTTGATTAAGTAAAATACGAGATACCGCAACCCTTCTATCGCGCTCGTCACGCTCTGCACGGCGTTGTGCACGCTTTTCTACGGCAGTTTTTTGATGAGTTTGTTTTACGCTGTGAGCGTCTCTTACACCGTACGCCTTTTCCTTTGCTGGCTTTGCCTGAGCAAGAGAGGCCTTCAGCGCACCTTTTTTCTCATCATCCTTTTTTGATTTTGTTGGTTTGGTACTTGTTTTGTTTCCACCTAACCAAGACGGAAGCGAACCTGCGTCGCGCGCCTCGTCCATTGCATTGGTAATTGTTTCTTTAATTGACATAAAAACCTCATCCGCACTTCATTTTATGTTTTAAGACCACGAACACATATGATTGTACCTAAAAAGTACAAGCACTGCCCTATAACTATGAAAATAATAACGTATTTTATTCAAGCATGCATACACGTAAGAGAAAAGAGCTCAGTGTTTAAGCTGTTTGCTGCGCCTTGTGCTCACATGGAATAGCAAGCGTAAATGTTGTCCCTTTGCCAAGCGTTGACTCTACTGCTATGCGGCCATTATGTTTGTCGATAATTTCTTTGGTAAGCGCAAGACCAATACCCAAACCGCCAGAAACACGGCCACGACTTGCGTCCGAACGCCAAAATCGAGCAAAAACGCGTGGTATGTCTTCTTTTGCAATACCAATACCGGTATCACGAACAGAAATCAACACTTCGTTACGCGATTTACTAATGCTTACAATAACCCAGCCACCTGCTGGGGTATAGCGCATAGCATTAGACATAATATTGGTGATAGCTTCTCTAATAAGATCGCTGTCCATCTCGATCATGCATTCGTGTTCAGGGATCTTGTCATCAAACTTGAGGCGCAAATTGCGTTCAGCAAAAAGCTGTTCTTGCATAGAAACAAGACTTTTAACCATATACACTGCGTCAGATTTTTCAATTTTAAGAGCACGGGTACCGTTTTCGATACGAGAAAGCCTTAGCATTGCGTCTACTAAACGAGACAAGCGTCTTACTTCTTGTGCAACTGTCTCATAATGTTCGTTATCAGCAGGAAGAACGCCGTCTTGCATGCCCTCGACCGTTGCAAGCATTGCCATAAGCGGCGTGCGAAGCTCATGCGCCACGTCAGAGGTAAGGCGGTGCTCAAACTTAATATCGCGCTCTAGCTCAGACGCCATCGAATCAAACGTTTCACCCAAGCGACCGATCTCGTCATCCCCTGTTAGATTGGTGCGCGCCGTAAGATCACCATTGCGAATTTGCGCTGCAGTAGACGTAATTTTTTTAATTGGCTTTACAAATACGTGTGACGCCGCATACGACAAAGCGCACGCCAACAAAATTGCAATGACCGCAGCCGCAAGAATAGCTCCATAGGAGTTTTTCCTAAATACATCATCGCTTTTAGTAATAAGTGTTTCCGAGCCAAATGCCCACAACCTCACGTTGCCCACATATTCGCCGCTATTGTCAATAATATCTGCGGTAGCAGTTGCTTGCTCTCCTTCGGGAGGTCCTCCTACCTCAGAAACCGCATTGCTTTTATCACTTTTAGAATCAATAATTTCAATATGATCCGCATTATCGCGCGCATAAGAACTAGCTGGTACATTTCCATAAATAAGCTGCCCATGAGCATCTACAATTTCTATACCAACGTCTGAAGGAACGGGAAATGTTAAAGACGAGCTGCGTATAAACGTAGATTTCCAACCACCAGAAACACTGTATTGCTTTCCAAGCGAAAGCGCAATTTTTTGCGCCATGTGTTGCATGCCGCGCCGCGTATATGTTTGAAATTGATCTTCCCATACAACTGCCAAAACAATTGAAAGAATAACAGCAGTCATAAAGGCGGTGAGGGCAAAGTATATGGTCAAACGACCTGTTACCGTTTCAGAAGGACGAACCCTATACGGAGTATGAGACATGGTATTAAAAGACACCTTAGAGGTGTTTTTACCATCTTCTTTAAGATTGTCATACATTTGTTCTTCAAGCTTTACATACGACGTTATTGATGGTTTGTTTTTCACTGATACAATCACCTATATTCCGAAAAACTCATCTACGCTATATCCACACCAGCCAATAGCTTATAGCAGTGCTTTATACAACTCGTGCACATGCTTTTAACATGTGCACGCGTGAAAACGTCTATTCTTGATGTGACGGCATATCTTGAGATTGCGGAGCTTCAAAACGATATCCAACACCATGAACGGTATACAACCAACGTGGATTGCGTGGATCATCGCCCAATTTTGCGCGAAGGTTTTTAACATGAGAGTCTATGGTGCGCTCGTAGCCTTCAAAATCGTAGCCCAAAACTTTTTCGACAAGCTCCATGCGTGTATAAACACGACCAGGAAAACGAGCAAGTGTGGTTAAGAGCTTAAATTCTGACGCAGTTAAGTCGATTTCTTTATTCTCAACCAATACTTTATGACCCGAAATATCAATGACAAGCTGACCAAAGTCAAGAACCTCAAGTGCAGGCTCTGATTCGGTGTGGGCACGTCTGAGCAACGCACGAACACGTGCAACCAGCTCGCGTGGTGAAAACGGCTTAATAAGATAGTCGTCTGCGCCTAATTCAAGACCAATAATACGATCTTCTACCTCGCCTTTTGCGGTAAGCATAATAATGGGTACATTAGATGTCTCACGCACCGCACGACACACGCGCTCACCAGAAAGTTTAGGAAGCATAAGATCCAAAATAATCAGGTCAAAGGAATGTTTTTCGAACTCTTCAAGTGCGCTTTGACCATCGCCAACACTACGCACAAAGTAGCCTTCGCGCTCAAGATACGCGGCAACAGCATCGCGAATGGTTTTTTCGTCTTCTACTAAAAGAATACGTTTCTCATCTGAAGCCATATACAGCCTCCTTTAATGTTTATCGTCAAACAATGGTTCTGATAGTAGTTTAACATCAAAATAAACTTCTAACAGCACTATTCTACACTCTAAATTGCCTTACTAAAACATTTTTAGGATATCCGGTTGTTTTATCCTTAATAGTTGCATATGTTACCACGCTGTTTTGCTCACCCGTACACGCAGGATATTCACCATAATCGGTGCAACGGTTAGAAGCAGCCAAAATGGAGTAACTTTTTTGAGCAGTATCAACTACAAAATACGAAGCCTTACTCCTCACAATAAATGTATTATTGTTTCCAACAACGGGGGCAGATGGCTCACGAGGCACTACAACAAATCCCTTATCGCGAGAACCTATATATGTTCCCATTTTTCCCAGTAAACCACCACTTTGGTGATTGGCTTCAATGGAAAACGCAAAAAGCGAGTTAATATACGTTGCGTATAAGGGCGCCACAGAAGGCGGCAAAAACAGCTCGTCTTGCTGTTTTTCCATAGAGTCAGTCAACGAATAAACGCGCATTACATACAGCGGCGTGGACTTTGTTTTAACTTTAGGAACAATGACTACCGTTCCCTTAGAAAAGGTGGGCGCGCACGCAAAACGCGAAAGCGATTCAACAACCGAAGACGCTTTATCATCGCCCAATTTCCATAAATAGCAATACGAATTTTCTTTTGCACGAGATCCTTGCGGTGAGGGAGATACTTGCCATACAACATAGTTTTCGTGAACACAAAACTGTGCAGGAAGATAATCGGCATCCGCTTTCCAAAGCTCACTGACCTGACCATGCAATTTTCCATCGGCAAACGACGAGGCATACAGTGTCCAGTCACGCATAACGATATCAAACTCAAGCCATACAAACACCTTGTCCGACATGCGAACATCGTAAATAATGCAGTTTGTTGAGTTCTTGCCATAGGGTTGTTCAAGCACTTGAACAAACTGGCTGGTTTTTGTATTAAATGCCGACGCTTTAATAACGGGTGTTGCAGAAGTTCCAGCAGTTGTAGCCGCAATCCATACGCCGTCCGAAGGATACAATATGTTTCCTAGCGGTAACTCCCAATTTCCTGTTTGTTTAAGCTCAAAATCAACAGCCGAATATTTACTTTCGTTTGTTTGAGGATCAATGATGTATTCCGCTTGGGCGTCATCTACGACCACGGGGCTTTGCGGGTCATCCACAGCACGGTGCTTACATCCTCCTGCAGATACCGCAATACACGCCAGTGCACCAGAAGCCGCTGTTGCACACGTCGCGCGAAAAAAGGCGCGGCGGGAAAACAGAGCTTGCGGCTTTTGCGCAGACGAATGCTCTGCACCGCCCTTTGTTTGATGACCAAAAACTTGTGCCATAAAAGCTAATCCCTTAAGTTATTGTTACGTTATTCACCGTTGGTTTTTTCATGACAAGCACATGTGAAATCAAGCGCTTGCAAGCGAGCAAACACAAGAGAAGTGTGTGTTAAAAATTGTTGTGGATCAAAAATGGTATCTAATTCATCGTCAGACAAAACACAAGCGGGATCTGCTTTAAGCTTTTCCTTAAACGTAGTGCCTTGCTCACACTCTTGAATTTCTTTCCATGTTTTCATTGCACAAGATTGAACAATGAGATACGCGTCCTCGCGCGTCATACCCGTATCTACTAGGGCAAGCAAAACTTTGGACGAATAAATAAGACCGCGTGTTTTGTTGAGATTTGCCAACATGCGTTTGGGGTACAAAACAAGTCCATCAACAATACGAATTAAGCAGGTGAACATATGGTCGAGTGCAATAAAGCTATCGGCAAGTGCCACACGCTCGTTTGAGGAGTGACTGATGTCGCGCTCGTGCCACAGCGCAACATTATCATAAGCTACCTGCGCGTTTGCCTTAACAACACGAGCCAGACCACAAACTTTTTCTGCGGTAATAGGATTTCGCTTGTGAGGCATGGCGCTTGAGCCTTTTTGTTTTTTCTTAAACGGCTCTTCGACCTCAAGCGTATCCGTTTTTTGTAATCCACGAATTTCGGTAGCAATACGCTCACAGGTTGCGGCGCAAACCGCTAAAACACTTGCAACATATGCATGATGATCACGGCTGATAACCTGCGTAGAAAGCGGATCTACTTTAAGATGCAGTTTTTCGCACACCATTTGTTCAACACGCGGATCAATCGAAGAATACGTACCAACAGCACCAGAAATAGCTCCGTACGACACGCTTTCCTGAGCCGTGTTTAAGCGGTCTAAATCGCGTTTAAGCTCTTGAGCCCAGCTTGCAAATTTCATACCAAAGGTCATAGGCTCGGCATGAATACCATGGGTACGCCCTACGCACAACGTTGATTTTTCTTCAAACGCGCGTCGCTTACAAATTTCACCCAAACGAGTAACATCGTCTTTTAGAATATCAAGCGCTTGCGAAAGCATATAACATAAAGCCGTATCACCCAGGTCGGTGCTGGTCATACCAAAGTGCACCCAGCGGCTGGGATGTGGAGCATCTGCAGGAACATCTTTATCAATATAGGAAGCCATATTAGTAAGAAAGGCAATAACATCATGGTTTACCTGCGCTTCAAGAGCGTCAATCTCTTCTTTATTGCAGGCCGCATGAGCGCGAATCCACGCTGCTTCGTCTTTGGTAATGCCGATAAGCCCTAATTCTGCTTGTGCTTCACAGGCACATACTTCTATTTCTTTCCAGACGTTATATTTGTTTTCAAGAGAAAAAATATGCCCCATAGCAGGTTGAGTATAACGGTCTATCATAAGAGAACCTTTCTTACCAAGCCCTTGTAAAATAATGTACGTGTTAAGTATACCAACGATATATATTCTAAAAATAAAAACAAAAAATAATAAACAAGTGGTAATAAATGCGTGGCGAAGCACAGCCTGAACGCTCAATTACTTAAATTTATTATTGCATGTTAATTGCACGCGCATTTTTTGGTGTATCGATCATAACCTGTCACACCAGTTAAACACGGTGATACACACTTTGCAACACTTAGTGCAATTGATGAATATTTACGTATTAAAATGTTTGCATTTGCGTTGGTGGATTCTGCAAAAAGGGAAGAAAAAAGGTGGTGGGTCGTGTGGGAGTCGAACCCACGACCTTGGGATTAAAAGTCCCCTGCTCTACCAACTGAGCTAACGACCCAAAACGTCAGGCACTTACAGATAACAAATTCTGCAACAATTAGACCATGACCTCAAGTAAGCTTAATTATTTTCTTACAAACCAGTTGTAATTACAGCGAAAATCTCAAAAAAGTTTCAATTATGGAGATAATTCCATATGTCCACCTTGTCGTTGGACACATGCAATCATTCACATGCAACCATTCAAAAGCAACATGCACGATTAGACATCACCTGAACACCAATTAAACCATCCATAAGGTACAACACGTTGTATAGGTGCTACTCACGCCAAACCACCACAGCCATAGCCGCATACAGCGCCTTTCGCATAAGCCGTTTACCGTTTGACGCTTTGAAAAATTGTTCCTTACCGTTACCATTACTATAAGTGTATCAGTAGTTTAAGGAGCACGTATGCCGCAACACAGCTTAAACACAGCGCACCACTCTTCAGCAGATCAAGCGCACAATACAACACAACAGTCGCGCGGCGCCATGCGTGTTGTTCTTGCTTTTATTATTGGTGTGGTTGTAATGGGCGCAGCCTGGGGGCTCTATACGTTTATGACATCGTCAACCAACAGCAATCAAACAGGTGCACAAATGACGTCTAGCGACCAGCAAAGCAGTAAAGACACAAACACAAACGCAAATACAAGTGCAAACACATCTCAAACCCCAAACAAGCGCCAACAAGCTGACATTCACAACGCTTATGCAGACGCACTAAAGCAACCTGCAACGTACCTCAAAAAGAAAGATGGATCTTCGTTTAAGTATTATCGCTACCTTGTTCGCGACGCAAGCTCGGATAAAGTAGATGACCTTATTCTTATTGGCTCAGATGAGCCAGGAACTAATCCCAAAACATTTAGTATCGCGCTATGCTTTGCCGAAGGTAAAAAGATTGCGCAGCCAGCACACGTGTTTGAATTTTCGCCTTCTTTAGGCGATATGTATTATTTGTCTACCAATAAAAAAGACGATACATGTGCACTTACCAGTGTTAAAGGATCTACATACACATCAGATTTATATGCGCGATTTGATGGCTCGTATCGCAAAGTAGAACATAAAGTTTATCAATCAAAAAATACACCTCGAGATTTTTCTGAAGATAGGTGGAATAAAGTTGATCTCCAACAATCTCTGCCTTCGGACGATTTAACAGGAGTTGCACAACTTTAAAATCAAAAGTGCAAAACCAAATATACGCGCTATACCAGCCGAAATATGCATTTCTATCAAGACCATACATGAGCTTTGGGATAATTTGTATCAAAGAAATTTAACCGCATACACTTATGTAGAAACTATTAATTTGTTACGAAATATGTACAAAATTCTCAAAAATTTACGTTTTCACTTTGATTCGTAAGTAATTGTGTGTATTATCCTTACCAACGTAGTTTATAAAGCTATCGTGTGAACGTGTGCAAAGGAAATTCAAAATGAACATGAGTTTTATTTTGCATAGTTCACTATCTGACCAACTGGCTACATACGTAGTCACGTAATTTGAGGAGGCGTTTATGGCTCAGATAAAAGATACCACCAGTCACAACCAACAAAGTGTGCAGAGTTCCATGCAAGATAAGAAGAGCCAGAGCATGTGCACCTCAAACGAAAGTGACTCAAAACAAAGTGCCCAAAGCTTGTTTGACGATGATATAAATGATGTTGTGCGTACAGACACCTCACGCAGAACATTCATTTTGGGTGGCCTTGGACTTATAGCAGTAGCTCTTGTTGGCGGAGGAATTTATCTACATCAAAACACCAAGAGCGCACAAGCAGCCGAAAAAGGAACCAAAGACAACCCTGTTATCATAGGAACGGTTGGCTCCAATGATCCACAGTGGAAAGTGTTTTTGAAGAAATGCGAAGAAGCTGGTGTTGCAGTTGAGCTCAAGAATTTTTCTGACTACACTTCGGCAAATCCAGCCCTTGCTCAAGGAAGCCTTGATCTTAACTTGTTCCAGCACACGCTTTACTTGGCTAATTACAACGTTAAAAACAACCAGGATCTTCAACCAATTGCTGGTGACGCTGTTGTTCCTTTGGGCTTGTATTCAAAAACATACCAGAAGCCTGCCGACATTCCAACAGGATCGCAAGTCACGCTTCCTAACGACGAAACCAACCAAGCTCGTGCGTTGGGCGTTTTAAGTGCTTGTGGCCTTATCAAGCTTAAAGGCGAGTGGAATGCCCTCGTTACACCAAAAGACGTGGACGAAGCGGCTTCTAAAGTTCGCGTTGTTCCTGTTGAAGCAGCAAAAGTGGCAACTTCTCTTCAAGATCCTTCTGTTGCAGCAGCTGTAATTAATAACACGTTTACCAAAGACGCTGGCTTAAATCCTCAAGATGCCATTTTTGCCGATAGTGCGGATTCGCCTTCATCGAGACCTTATATCAACGTATGGGTTGCACGTAAAGAAGACGAAAACAATCCTGTGTTCAAAAAGGTTACCGAAATTTGGCACGATAAGGAAGTTTCAGACGCTGTTGTCGAGCACATGCAAGGTCAAGTTATCGTTAACGATGACCCCGCAGACCTGTTGAAACAAGATCTTGCCGACTTAGAGCAACGCATCAAAGAAGCACAGACCAAATAATACGCATACGCGAGGTTTAACTTGCTACAACAGGTTTAACTTGTTACAAACCTTGCAAAATAACCTCGCAAACTTGTATATAAAGTAAGTACAATAGATATGCGTGTGTAATTTCAATAACGTCATATGCGGCTCACCCATATGTTATGGGTGAGCCTTGCAGGTATAGAGGTAACTATGGAAAACCCTATTATTTCAATCAATCACGCTCATAAAACCTTTACGCAAGGCGGAAAGTCAAAATATACCCACACAGCGCTTGAAGATGTATCGCTTTCAGTCGAAACAGGCGACATCATGGGCATTATCGGATATTCGGGTGCAGGCAAGTCTACGTTAGTACGTCTTATTAACGGTCTTGAAAAAGTGGATAGCGGTAACATTTCTGTCTTCGATAAAGATATTACACACTTAAGCGAAACACAACTTCGCCCCTTTCGCCAAAAAATTGGCATGATTTTTCAGCAGTTTAATTTGTTTTCATCTAAAACAGTTGCGCAAAATATTGCATATCCTTTGGTGCGGGATCGCTGGCGTCGAGATTTTCAAGAACGACGCGTTGCAAAGCTGCTAGATTATGTTGGTCTGAGTGAATATGCACATGCATATCCCTCGCAGCTGTCTGGTGGACAAAAACAACGCGTTGGTATTGCACGTGCGCTAGCGCTGCAGCCAAAAATCTTACTTGCAGACGAGGCAACAAGTGCACTTGACCCCAAGACAACGCAAGAGGTACTTAATTTACTTAAGCGCGTAAATGCCGAGCTTGGGATTACCGTTGTACTTATCACTCATCAAATGGACGTTGTTGCAAAAATTGCTAAACATGTAGCCGTTATGGAAACAGCACGCATTGTTGAGCAAGGTCCAGCTTTTAAGATTTTTGCACGTCCGCAAACGTCAATTACACAAAATTTTGTGCGAGCAGCTGTTGATTGTGCGCCTACCAAAGAAGAACTTGATGTCCTGCGTGCGCAACATCCAGGACGCCTTATAAGCGTTATCATGCGCGACAAAGACGCTCTCAATGGCATTGCTTCATCGGGAGATCACATCTCGGCAATGCTCACACACAGAAGTATTACCAATGCTATTTTGTGCGGCGGCGTAAAAATGATAGGAGACAAGTCGTTAGGTACGTTTACCTACGAGCTCTATGGTGACGCCTCGCACATGGATGAGTATATATCCGATCTGGCACGCGAAAACACCATTGTTGATTTTGGCTCGGCAGAACATCCCATACCCTGGTCTAAGGCATATGAGGCCTATCAAACTTTGGACGAAAAACGCTGTAGCGCATATAGCAACACCACTACAGACGCCAACTAATAGCTAAGCTACGTAAAAGAGGTTATTATGTCTTCTCAATTTCTTAATCACTTGTGGGTTACACAGGCAAGCGCACTAAATTCTGCCGCATGGATGGATTTTTCGTCCTATGTTGCAGACGGCGAATTTATACGAGCACTTATTGAAACGCTGCAGATTGTTGCAATTACCCTCGTTGCAGGCGGTATCATCGGCATTGCTGTGGGTGTTGTATTATGGGGATGCCGTAAAGGTAGCTTATTTGAAAATGTTGCGGTATATAACATTGTTGATGTTTGCATAAATCTTATACGCCCCATTCCATTTATCATATTTTTAGCAGCCATCCAACCAGTAACTATTGCGCTTATTGGAACCTCCATTGGAACAGCAGCGGCTATATGCCCCATGATTGTTGCGTGTTCTGTTGCGTCATCACGTTTGGTGGAACAAAACCTTCTTTCAGTAGATTCTGGTGTTATCGAAGCTGCACGATCGATGGGTGTTTCTAAGTGGGGAATCGTTAAAACCGTTCTTATACCCGAAGCTCTTGCTCCGCTCATTTTAAGTTATGCGTTTTTGTTCATAGGTGTACTGGATATGAGTGCAATGGCTGGATATATCGGCGGCGGTGGTCTTGGTAACTTTGCTATTGCTTATGGATATCAAAAGTTTAATCCCTACGTCACCTGGACTTGCGTAATCATTATGATTGTACTTGTTCAGCTTGTACAGTTTATCGCTAATCGCCTTGCAAATCATTTGCTCAGAAGAACAAAATAGCAGTTTGAGGCGTTGGTATAAGGTTGTTGTATAAGTCGTTAATATAAGCTTGATCAATGGGCTTAACGTTAAAACACCAAATCAGAGCCGATGATATAAAACACGCTCTTGCTGAAAGTTTCAGCAAGAGCGTTTTGTTATCTGGAGCGGGCAACGGGATTCGAACCCGCGAATGATGGCTTGGGAAGCCATTGCCTTACCTCTTGGCGATGCCCGCGCAATATAGCGCCTCTTAGCAAACGTGCGCACTACATTGTATCATATGCACACGCGATATAAAGTTTATATTATGCGCGACGAATAAGTTCACATACCATTTGTGCTACTTGTTTTACCTGCTTTGCGTCTATCATATGAGCAACATCGTCTTGTGTATGGGCAAGCGCAGGAAGTCCATTTTCATCACAACCCATAATGGTGGCAGATCTCACAGAAGCATGCATAGCTGGCGTTGCGTCAGTTCGGCCGTAATCATATGCTCTCTTTTGCAGTTGAATGTGCAAATCTTCGGCAATTTTGGAGAGCAGGCGTGTAATTCTTCTATCTGCTCGACGCGTGTTATACGGATCTTCTGCCGTTAACACCGTAAGAGAACCCGCTCCTACACAATCAAGGTTAATAAGAAAAGCACCACGAATTTCGCGACGGTATTCAGATAAGAATTGTTTCATACCTGCATGATTATTTTCAGAAGCACCAAGCGCTACAAACCAAATGTCGTGACATAATAGCTCATCTGAACCCATCGACAAAACAGCGTCTTTCAATTCTTGAATTTGTTCATCAGATGACACAGGCTTATCTTTTTGCTTAAGTTTGCTTGAAGTTGACTGTACTGCGTCTTGTTTAGCGTCTTCCCATAATGCACTTTTTTCTGAAATGTTTTCATCACTCAAAACATCTGATGAGCATGCGACAGAGTGTGCCGTATCTTCATCGCCAGAAGCCGCAGGAGCAACGCCTGTATCAACGACGCCACCTTGGACAAAGGGGTTATTTTTCAAACTCAACGTATGAGAATCTGCCTCGTTAGAAGTTGTTGCATGGGCTTCAACATCATCAACGCTTGGCAAATCTTGCGGTTGCGTACCCTTTGTTCCCTCATGAACACGCAAACCAACTCGTGTTGTTGCGCCACCTTTCCACGACTTTGGATGAGAGGAAGCTTGGCTGTTATTGTCTTCTTCGTGGACAAAGTTATCCCAAGAACCAATCTGACGGCCGTCTTTCTTGGCATCAAAATTATCATCAACGCCTAGCCACGAACTCATTGAGTTTTTATCTGCAGCTGTTTTTTTCTTCTTACCAAATAAACCCAAGCCACGTTGTTTCTTTTCATTGGAAAGCTTTGCATGACGATCGGCAGAAGATGTGCGCGGTTCATCTAGGGGTTTAGCAGCACCGTCTAATACTTTTATATCACGCTTACCTTGCGGCATAAAAGTAATAGTTTTTTCATCGGCGGGAGCGTGCGTCGATTTCTTTTCGTCTGGCTCTTCATGGAGAACTTCATGAGCGACCTGGTCGTCATTTTCTGACGCAAATGGATCTTGCACCTGTTCACGCGGATCAGGCAAATCAAACAACACTGCACGACGCGCCACAGCAACGCCCGAAGCAGAACCACCAAGTGCGCTTTGTTCATCTTCAAGTATTCGTGAAGCGTTAGAAACTTGTAAGTCATCACGCTGTGTGCGAGCCTGAACCTCTTGATGAATTTGAGAAATTATTACTTCTTCGGGCGAAAGTGATTTGTTGGATTCTTTTTCCACTGCTTGAGAGTTTTTGTTTTCGTCCGTTTTATCGGCAACTTCATCAAGTGGTTTGGTTTGTTCTGCAGCAGCGCTTTGGGTGCTTGCATCAACATCTGTAACAACGGAAGGTTCGTCCTTTGACTCATGCGTGTCTGTTTGTGAGTCCGCAGGAATCTGAATGTCTTCATTCTCATGGTTTTCTGAATTCTTAACTACAGACATTTTTTGTTCTGCAGTTGCTGGCTTCCAACTGGCAATTGGATAATCTTCTTCAAAGGTAGGAGCAATGTATGTGTTGCGAACTTTCGTGCGTGAGGGAGTGTTCGCTTTTTGACCGTCACTTAAGTTTTGGGGAGCACCATCCTCCATAAGCGGCACATCACTATATTTCAAAGCGTTACTTTGTTCTAGATTAGATTCTGGCTGTGTAGCCGCAGTTACTACTACAGGCGTTTCATATTTAAGACCCACAGTATAATCTATCTCACAATCCTCAGGGAGAAGGTTTAGATTTATCAATGTATCTTTTCCACGACGAACAACACCGGTTGCGACATCGTAACCAATAATCTTTGGCGCAGCTGCCTGGCTTCCAGCATAATCTTCTCGTTGGAAGTGCGTGGTTTGGTCTACCGCGCTTTCTACCCCACGATTGTCGTCCATAGAGGCTTCGTTAGACGCGGGCACAGATGTTGCGCGCGCCTGTACGGCTTGCTCATTTTGAACATGTGTAACAGAAGGATCGTCTTGCTGCTGCTCGTTTGCAGCAACCTCACTCTGTACATTTTCAGGTGTATCCTTTTTACTTACCTCAGACACTGACTCATCTAGGTTGTTCTCCATAAGATTATGAGTGTCTTGATTCAAAACAGGTGCTGTCTTAAGCGTGTTTTGGAGCTGAGCAGAATCAGACGTATGTTCTTCTTTTTCGGGAATCGACTCATGGTCGTCATCAACCAAAGACAGCGAACTTGCTTTACTCTCTTGGGGTACTTCTGCTATTTCACTAAACTTTTGTTGAGGATGAACATAACCCCATCTGCTTGCCTCGTCATCTGCAGGACGAACGGTATTCACGACGTCCATCATGGCAGCCAAGGAGCTTTTATTACTGTTTGCACCTTCGGTGCACGAAGCAAATTTTTTATATACCGTGTTTACTCCCAGTGCTAAAAACGAAAAAGCACTTAAAATTCCCAATAACCAAAATACACGGCGAACAATATCATTTAAAAATGGTAAGAACAATGCAACCTGCACTAATGCACAAAACATGGTAAAAAGTACGGCTGAATATACCAGTTTCTTAATACGTGCTTGATACGGTGCAAGTTGTGGTTTGGAAAGAATATCCTCGTTAGGCGTGTCGTAATGAGCAACCACAACAATGGGTCGATTACCCTTCATAACCAATGGACCTGTTGCGCGGTGCACGCCAATAATATTTTGACTTTGCGCAAGTGGACCAAACGAACTTATTTCAAAAATATGAAGTTTTTCAAGTACAAGCAAAACCGTTGCCACAAGACATACGATAAATCCAAAATAGCTCACAAACGTACCTGTGAAACCAGAAATAAGCATGCCGATAAACAACACGATATACAAACTGTCGTGTATAACTATGCCCCAGCCATGCGAAACCACGTCTTGACGGTGCAGTTCAAGGCTGTGATCTTTCATGAGTTTTTCGATGAGTTCAGCGGCGTCAAGCTCCTCTTGACTATTTGTGGGCGCAATTTCAATGGATTCATTTAAGTAATCAAGATATGTACGAATATCTGCCATGCGAGTATCCTTTGTTTTGCTGTAAGCCGTCTTCTTTAACAGATATGGAATAAATAACCTATGTTATTTTATGCAAACACGCGCATCCGTTTTATAGAGAAACATGTGTTTTTCTTCCACATACAGTTATGTATAAGTTTGCCACAAATTTCCTCTTTACGCACGCAAAATATAGAATTTGTTACAAAAGATATTCTCATAATTCACTCATGTCATGATTTGATTGAGTTTTGTATACTAATATCGTAGATTTTGATCGTTCCACAAAGCTTCTTCAAAAAGAATACAAGGCAGTGATATATGTTTACCGAAAATGATTATGCCGTTCGACGGATTGTTGCATTAGCAACGTACTTCATGAACAATGCATCAAGCGTAAGCGAAGATCATCTTTTGTCGATGTTTTACACTTCAATCGAAAAAAGAGAATCCCAAGTTAAAGCACTTAAACGCGATATAGCTCGCCTTGAATCTTGTGGCTTTGTTTTTATGAAACACACAGATCTACAACAAGGAAAACCATGCATATCATGGCAAGTCAATGAGAAAAAGAGTTTTATCATCCATAGATTTTCACCAATTTTCATGCAGGCACTACGCGTTCTGTGCGATCCCCTTACGCGTGATAATTCGTTTGCATGGAGAGATGAATTAAGAAGCGCGCTTATAAAACTTGACTCCCAACCACATATATCAACCTTACCCATTGCTAAGCAGACATCATCTTTTCCGGTAGATACCTGCGCAAACGAGCAAACTAAACAAACTGTACTTGCCACCCTAATTCAAGCGCTGAGCACACATCATTATGTGAGCTGCGTGTATACCGTACAAAATGGAGAGGCTCGCTCTTATAATCTTGCGCCACTCGGAACTTTTGGATTTCACGAGCACACCTATTTTGTTGCCGAAAAAAGCGACGAAAAACAGAACGAAAAACACGGCAAACCATCATCGTCTGAAACCTGTACTCATAAGCACATTCGTGTGTTTCGTTTAGATCGATTTGTAAAAGTTACACTCACTTCAAAAACTTACACACCACCTCAAGATTTTTCATCGCTTGATTATCGTGTTATGCCCTATCAACTGGGAAATGACCACTTAGAAGCAACGTTTGCTGTTCTGAATAGCTGCCCCGAAGAAGTGCGCGAAGCATGTCATATGCACTTGCATCCAGCGCAGCTTTGCAAAAGTAAACAAACAATCACCAAGGCGCAACGAGCAACTGCACTACAGCATGTTGCGTTATGGAAAACACAGGTTGCTAATATTGATCTTACGGTGCGCTGGGCTATCGAAAACAACTGTATTCCCCTTGCGCCATCTGCGTTACGCACTGCATGGAAAAAACTTTTGCACTGCACAGAAAATTTTTATGTTGAGCAACCTAATACTATAAAGCAGACGCCTTCATCAGCTGACAACAAGGCCACATCACAACATACGCGCGGACGAAAAGATACAAAATCGCTTATTAAACTTCTCATTTCTCTTGTGGGAAGGCTTCAACACAATGGAGATACGCTTACCGAAGAGCAAATTATGCAAATCACGAATTGCCAGCGCGACCAAGCACAAAAAATATTGCAATTGTTACTTATGCTCGGTGGCGACACGCAATTTCCTGGCTTAACTCTCACATGTGTAGATGCTGAAAGTCCTAATACCACCAGCAATAATTCAATTAACGCAGCGTCTTGTGTTGCGCAGGACGAATCCTGTCAGGACGCGCCTATTCAAAGCGTAACGCTCTATGATCCACATTACGATTCATATGGCATTAAAGGACGAAGCATGTGTTTAACGCTGGCCGAAACCAAAGCACTTACCGAAGCGCTGGCTCTCCAGGGTTTTGCAAACAAAGATGAATTTTTAACCTACTTACAAACAAATGTTGTAAAAAGCGCTCACAACAGCTCGTGTACGCCTGAAGTGCACAAATCTGAAGCGCAGTCACAGCAGGTGGCAAGCACAATGCAAGAGTTGTCAGTCATAACTCACGCTCTGCGCAATCAGCATGTTATACAATTTACCTACGTAAAATCACATTTCTCGTGTTGCCGCACGATGAATGAGTCACAAAAACCTAATTCTTTCACCAACCAAACTCAAACTTCATCTCATCAACGTCGTGCAATACCGCTTGAATTACAACGGCGTGATCAAGCGTGGTATATTCAAGCATATGATTTGGACAAGCGCGCCATACGGGTATTTAAATGCAAGAACATGCATACTATTACAGAACTCCCCTCTACGTCCTGTAAAAACCTTACAGATTTACACTCCACGACTCTGCACGTCACTCATGAAACTACGGATTTAATAGACTTCTTTGTTACCGATCCTACTATTCTACAAAAACTATGGTGGCCAAACTCACCAAAGAAACCGCAAGAACTAGATGGTGTTATCAAAATATCGTATCGTCTGTTTTCAAGCTCGTGGCTTATACAGCGCATGTGCGCTTGTGCTGATAGCGTGTGTACAAGCAATGCAAACTTCTCTCAGCAGGTAAAAGTATATGCGGATAAGCTTCTTGCAACAGCGAGTTCCTTAAAAGAGCAAAACATCGCATAACACTTAACACTACGCAACGCCAAGAACGTAAAGAACACAAGTTTATTCTTCGTGAGCTTTTCGCCACATCTGTATGTACGACTTCATGTTCTCACAGGATATTTCCTGATGACGTGCATTTGGTAAAGCGTGAAGCACGTGTTTTCCATATGCCTTGCTTAAAACACGCGCGTCAGCAATAATCACCAGTCCACTGTCATGTTGCGTTCTAATAAGCCGCCCAGCTGCTTGACGAATTTCGGTAATTGCACGAGGCAACACATAGTTCCACCAGGTAGATGAGTCGCGTTCGGTAAGCGCTTCAACTATAGGATCGGTTGGTGGTAAAAACGGAAGTCGAGGAATTACAACACAACGCAACGTATCCCCAGGCGCGTCGATACCCTCCCAAAACGACTTGAGTGCTACCAGTGACGCTGTGGTATCTTTTTTGAATCCACGCATAATTTGCTGTGCCGATGTTGTGGGAAGCTGTTCAAGCAGTGTTAGACCATGACTTTCAAGGCGCGGTGCAAGCTTTGAGCTCACAGCCTCCATCTCACGACGATTGGTAAAAAGCGTTAGCACCGAGCCATTCATGGCTACATGAATATCAAAGAGCAGGTTAGATAGGTGCTGAATATATTTTTCATGCTGTGGCAACACAAGGTTATTAGGAACAATAACCCCCATATGACTCTCGTAATCAAATGGCGAAGGAAGCATTTTAGTTTCTACACGATCGCTGTTAAGCCTGTCAAGTCCAACCAAATGATTAAAGTACTCAAATGATTGTTCAATCGATAGTGTTGCAGAGGTATATAGGACACTTTGTGCACCTAAGTACCAATCGGTGTACAGACGCTTTCCAATATCAAGACACGTTTCCCTTAAATAGGTCTGATATACTTTCTTTTGCTTTACTCGCTCAACCGTATATACAAACCCATCTTCTGAACCTTGAGTCAGACGAGTCATTACCTCAAGATACGAGGCAACATAAGCACATACACGCTTAAAGTCAGAATCACGATGCTGAGATGCCTCACTTGAAATTACCTTACAAAGTTGAGTAAGCACCGCCTCGAGCGTATCGAATGTTTTAGCAAACTCGCTCATTTTGTCTAAAAACGCATTCCATGCATCTTGAGAAACAATAGAGTTGTCTACACGCTGAATCATATGTGTATGCGCGCCACGAGAAAAGCGATATCGGTCATCAAGCGTAACAGCATTAAGACAATCGAATAAATCTTCGTTTTTAACATGCAACCGCGCCACCAACACAGCCGCTTTTGAAATAAGTTTTTGCAAAAGAGGTTGTTGCTCGCTGTTAGACGAGCTGGAAAACGCGTCACCTAACAAGCCAGTTTTTATACCACCTAATGTATAAAACAGATCGTAAAAGGCGTCTTGAGACAACTCTTGTGCCCATTGATCACGAACTTGATCAGCAAATCCATGAGCCTCATCAACAATCCAATTGGAAACAAGTGGAAATAATACATGCCCTAACGCGATATCAGTTGCAAGTAATGCATGGTTGGTAACCACAAGATGTGCATGTTGAGTTCTTTCGCGCAACTCGCTTAACATATAATGCGGTGCACAAGTAGACAAAGTGTGGCTTGAGCCTGTGTGATGCGATGCAACAAAATCCCCTTTAGGAATCATGTTCCACCTAATACCCAAGCTATCCACATCAACATCAACTAATTCGCAACAAGCACTGTATATAAGAGCCGCCGTAGTAAGAATTTCAGCCTTGATTTTTGACGAGGAAAATCTAATATCTTTAAATTGCGATGTATCAAACTCTTCTCGCAAGAGCATATCAATCCCTTCAAGATAGGGATAGTGCTCAGCACCTTTCACAATAAGATATGAAAAGTCTTTGGGATAAACCGCATGTAAATGAGGCAATTCCTTTTTGATAAGCTGCTCTGCAAGCGCGTTGGTTTTAGTGGCAACTCCTATTTGTATATCATTTTGTACCGCACGAGAAACCGAAGGAAGTAGATATGCAAGACTTTTACCTACACCTGTTCCAACCTCTAAAACACCGCATTGACCGCTATTTTGCAAGCTCGTTACGCGTACAGCCATTTCCTGTTGTGTTGGACGCACTTCGTAATTTTGCGATAAAAACATCTGAGCCACACAGCCCGTAGACGAAAAATCATGCTTTGTTTGAGTTTCATCAACCGTTTTATCTTGATTTGCATGCTCTGCTTGAAACGTATAGGTATGCGTGTTAAAAAGATCTCGTCTAATTTCGGAAATCGTGCCCGTATTTGACATACCAACAGATGTATTCTCAACAGCTAAACTATACACAAAAGGAGCGTCGCTGTTTTCTGGGAGCACTTCGTGAAGTATATACGAAAAAATGAATCTATATGGCCAGTTAACCTCGTTATGCGCTTCTACTAATGTTGTTAAAACCCCTTGAGGTATGTCGCAAACACCTGTCAAAATATAATGCCATACACCTGCTAAGGCAGTACAATCGTCGTTTGCACGATGAGTAACGCTTTCACAGCCAAAGATATACGCTAAATCCTGCAGTTTGTGCGAAGTCAACGCAGGAAACGCTATGCGAGAAAGCGCCAGCGTATCAATCCAGGTATCACTTACACAGGTATTGTTTTGTGCAGCTTCAATAAAAGCTCTATCAAAGCTTGCATTGTGAGCAAGAATAGGATCAAGTTCAACAAAATCAGCAAGACGCGCAACCGCAGTTTGGGGAGTTGGCGCGTGTTCTACATCAACGCTGTAAATGTTGGTAAGTTTTTCAATATTATGCGGTATGGGACGAGATGGATTTACAAATGTTGTAAACTCATCAACCACACTCCCCTCTTCAAGCTTTACGGCAGCAATTTGGGTAAGCTGATCATTTTTATGCGAAAGCCCTGTTGTTTCGGTGTCAAGCGCCACAATGTCGGATTCTAAACAGCCAAAATCGTATAAAGACGCGCGCTCCATAAGCGTTGTATATCTTTTACGAATATGAGGATGAATATCCATGGGCAAGAATTCATTGACTCTCTTCTCAAAATCTTGCCTTTGTTGATTGTCTTGTTCCACGTCAGTCACCCAAATTCGCTGGATTATTTTTCTAATGCATATTCTACCAAGCGCTTACAAAGCTCAGGAAATCCCATGCCTTCATGTGCTGCAGAATCGGGAATTAAACTACGTTCAGTCATACCTGGAATAATATTAGTTTCCAAAGCATATGGCACACCGTTTTTGTCAACAATAAAATCGGTACGCGAAACACCGCGACAACCAAGTGCTACATGAGCTTGCTCGGCAAGTTCTTGAGCGCGCGCATACACATCCTTATCCAAACGTGCAGGTATAACATGGTGAAGGGCTGCAGGCTCGGCTTTTGCTTGTATATCATAAAACGGAGCGTTAAATACAATTTCAACAATAGGCAACGCGTGAGGGTGATGATTTCCAATAACAGGAACCGTTATCTCGGTACCAACAATAGCTTGCTCTATCAGAACATGTGTTCCTGTTTTTTGTGCTTCTGTAATAGCATGAGCAAGGTCTTTTTGTTCTTCAACTTTAAACACGCCAAAACTCGAACCGTTGTCCGTAGGTTTTACAAATAGCGGCAATCCCAGTTTATCTACAATACGCTGTACTACGTTTTCATCAACATCATCATCTGAAGCAAGACATATATCTTTTGGAGTAGGAATACCTGCATTTTCGTATGCCAGTTTAGCAATATCTTTTGCAGTACCCATAGCAGACGCCAATACTCCAGAGCATGTATAAGGGATATGAAGAATTTCCAACAAACCTTGAATACAGCCATCTTCACCGTAGCGTCCATGCATAGCAACAAAAGCAATGTCAAACTCATGCGCAGCAAGTCGTTGAATAAATGAAAGGTCTTTAACGTCAAACATCTCAACTGTTGTAAAACCAGCTGTTTTAAGAGCTTTTACACATTCGGTACCAGATTGAAGCGATATCTGAGCTTCGTCAGACCAACCACCCGCCAATACCGCAACGCGATAATGTGTTACATCAGTTTTCTGCATAACCGTCTCCTTACGTGCCTGTGATTTGGGTAGAATGAAAACATACATATACAACGTAGTTAAGTGGTATTAGCATACAACATTTATCACTTACGAGAGAGGCTCACCGTAGGCATATGAACAATCAAGACAGTAAAACCAAAGTAGACCGTACAGCTATCACCAATGAGGTTCATGCTCTGTACAAGGAGAAACAAAAAGATCCACAGCAGCCAACATCAAGCGCAGGTGATGAGGATGGTTCACATACTCATATATCAACGCAGCAACCAAGTTGTAGCTGTATAGATGAAGCTCATGGAGATTCTTCGCATAAACAAAAAACACCTCAAAAAGTTGAGATTAGAAGTTTGAACCATGATCAGCTAACATATGCGCTTACATCTATGGGCGAACCTGCGTTTAGAGTTAAGCAAATTGAGACATGGTTGTGGCAAAAGAATGCACACTCCTTTAATGATATGACAAATCTGTCTAAAAAGTTGCGCGTTCAGCTCGAAGAAAAATTTGCTTTATACTCCCCCACCCTCGTAAGCAAGCAGGTTTCACAAGACGGTAGTAGAAAGTATCTTTTACGCTTTCAAGATGGGGTTATGGCAGAATGTGTGGGTATGCCAACTAAAAACAAGCTTGCGATATGTGTTTCAACACAGGCTGGCTGTGCCATGGGCTGTGTGTTTTGCGCAACAGGTAAAGCTGGTCTTACTCGTTCGCTTACGGGTTATGAAATTTACGAACAAGCTCTATTCATACAAGACGATTTCCAAATGCGCGTTGCTAGCGCAGTCCTTATGGGACAAGGCGAACCGCTTACTAATTATAACGCAAGCATATTTGCACTTAAAATGATGAACTCTGCTAGCGGTCTAGGTGTAGGAGCTCGGCACCTTACTATTTCTACTTGTGGAATACTGCCTAACATTATTAAATTTTCTCACGAAAAAGAACAGTTTACCTTAGCTGTTTCTCTGCATTCCGCCGTGCAATCTACCAGAGATTATCTCATGCCTGGTGTTAAACGGTTTAATCTACAGCACTTACACGACGCAATGAATTTATATGTAGAAGCAACAGGCAGACGTCCAACCTATGAATATGCGCTGATAAAAGGTGTTAACGATACCGATGAAGAGCTTGCAGCGCTCTGCGATTTTTGTGCTGGAACGCTTGCGCATGTCAACCTCATTCAACTTAATAAGATAGATGATTCGCCCTTTTTACCAACAAGCGAAAAACGTGCTGAACATTTTGTTAAAACGCTTAAACGTTTTGGTGTTGAGGCAACTATTCGTCATTCGCGCGGTGCGGATATAGATGCTGCATGCGGCCAACTTAAACAAAAAGTAGTCGGAAAGAAACGCGTATAGCCGTGCCAATCCTTAGATGAAACAATATATTTCATATAAATTTTACTTCATTATTGTTTCTAGCAAAACGCCCGTCTTTTACAAGGCGGGCGTCCGTTTTATCATTATCTTAAAGATTTTATTCCTCAGACGATCCTGATTGTATGCGTCTTACAAGCCTCATTAAGTCGTCATTATCCGCAAACTCAATTTCAATCTTATGTTTTGTTCCAGATTCTTTAACTTTAACTTTGGCACCAAGAGCAATATGTAATTGTCGAGCGGCGCGTTTATATTCTTGTGGCAACACGGTCCGAGGTTTTTTATCTAATGTTGCGCCAGAAAACAATGGAGCAAGTTTTTCTGTCTCTCTTACCGATAAATGCTCTTCAACTATCTTCTTTGCAAGTTTTATTTGTGCATCTTCTTGAGGAATGCTCAACAATGCACGAGCGTGTCCAGCACTTATTAACATATCACCAAGCAAATTTTGAATTTCTTGAGGTAAATCGAGCAAACGCATGGTATTACTTATGGCCGAGCGCGACTTTGATAACACCTTGCTCAGTTCTTCTTGTGTCACCTTAAGTTGCTTAATAAGTTTTTTGTACCCTAAAGCTTCTTCAAGGGGGTTAAGGTCTGCACGCTGAAGATTTTCGATTAAGGCAAGTTTAAAGATTTCGTCGTCTGTAATATTGCGAACGCATACTGGTATTTCTTTTAGACCAGCCTGTTTTGCCGCCTGAAAACGCCTCTCCCCTGCAACGATCTCGTAAGCTGAACCTTTTTTTCGCACTAAAATTGGCTGTAAGACACCATTTTGCTTAATAGAATCCGCCAGTTCTTGTAGTTGAACTGGATCAAAATGTTTTCTCGGTTGATTCTTATTTGGTTTAATTTTATCAAGTGATATAAGCTCCGATTCCTTAGGAGTTCCGGCTTCAGTATCACTACTTGTTAGAAGAGATTCAAGACCTCTCCCCAACCCAGATTTTTTAGCCACGACGACTCACTTCCTTTGCAAGTTTAAGATATGCCAATGACCCCTTACTAAAACGTGCATAAAGATTAATTGGAAGTCCATGACTTGGGGCTTCGGATAATTTAACACTTCGCGGAATAATCGTTTTAAAAACCTTGGAACCAAAATACTTTCTTACTTCACTTACCACTTGTTTTGAGAGCGTGGTACGAGGATCATACATAGTCATTACGACACCAAACACATCGAGTGTTGGGTTAAGCCTCGAATTAATCATTTTCATCGACTCAATAAGCTTACTTACTCCTTCAAGAGCATAAAACTCACATTGAATAGGAATGAGAAGATTTTCTGCTGCAACAAGAGCATTAATAGTAAGCAATCCGAGTGATGGGGGACAGTCAATAAAAATATAATCGTATTGATATCTAATAGGTTCAAGCAAACTTTTTAGTATGTTTTCACGAGCTATGCTTGAGACAAGTTCAATTTCTGCACCAGCAAGTTGAATAGTAGCCGGTATAACCCAAACATTTTTTTGAGGTGTCTCGTAAATTAGCTCTTCCAGCGGAGCGTTGTCCAGCAAAGCATTATAAATATCCTTTTCAAGTGAGGTTTTATCAATGCCAAAACCAGATGTTGTATTTCCTTGTGGGTCTAAATCAATAACCAAAACACGCTTTTTCTGCTCACCTAAGCATGATGAAAGGTTTATAGCAGTTGTAGATTTACCTACACCACCTTTTTGGTTAATGATTGGGATGATATGACCCCTATATTGTTTCGTTTGAGCTTCTGTCTCCATCAAACACCTCTCAGAGATTATTGTTTCACGTGAAACATTTTACAACGGTTTATGGACAGCATCACCAATATTTCTTGGAAGTTTTATCTTAGCTTTATTTTCTTTACGATATACAACAAATTCTCTATGTCCCATCTGAAGTGGCAACTCAAATGTTTCACGTGAAACAAATCTAAATCCGCATATAGAAGCAACTTTTTCTGCATGTTGAAACTCTGCTTCTGAAAGCTGTGCTTTAGAGCAAATGAGTAAACCGTTATGATTCAAGAGGGGAGAAGCATACTCAAGGAGAATAGAAAGTTGTGCAACGGCTCTAGTTACGATCAGAGTAAACTGATGATCGTATTGAGGGGAAAGTTCTTCAACACGTTTATTCTCAATATAAATAGGGCCATCAATACGGTTTTCTGCAATATAATGTGAAAGAAATTTTGTCTTTTTTCCGACAGAATCACACAATACAAGTTTTTTTGGCAGCTTTATTGATAAAGGAATACCTGGAAATCCAGCGCCTGTGCCTAAGTCAAGAATAGTTTGTGTTTGCAAGTTAATATTCAAGTTTTGCATAACTAAAATATTCAAAAGAGAATCAAGATAATGCAGAACAAGAGCACTCCATGTATCAGTAATACGTGTCAAGTTGGTAATTTTGTTATACTCACGCATTGAACAAAAATGTTTGTATAGGACATCCGCCTCGCTTACAGTAATCCTTATTCCAAAAGCATCTGCTAAGTAGCAAAGAATGTTAATAAAAAAAGAATCTTCTTTATCTAAAAAAGAGTTGTTAAAACTATATAACCCGTTGTCATCTTTTAAGAAATCACGATAGGGGAGAGGTATGTCATGTAAAGCAATGTTGATTTGCTTATCAGAAATTTTCATATATATCATTTCTCTTTAGCAACAAACGAAAACAATCGTATGAACCATTATCACGTATCTTTAATTTTATGAAATACAAAACTCAAGCAGTTTTCATACCTATTAAACAAATCCTATTGTACGTTAGCGTCAACTATTCATCACAAGCAACTTAAAGTCTGTAATAAAGAAACATAGTTTGACCTAATAAAAAAGCTGCAACTCACATAGCTGCAGCTTTTGCAAAATATTTACAATAAAGGATTAGCGCTGTCTATTTTTTCGTACATAGGTAACAACAACTCTACGATGAGGCTCAACACCCTCGGAATGTGTTGCCACGGAAGAATCCCCAAGAAGTGCAATATGAACTAATCTACGTTCAGCAGGACTCATGGGTGCCAAACTTACTTTTCCGTGACGATTACGTGCACGAGCAGCTGCTGCTAAGGCAATAGCCTCAACTTTCTTTTTCCTGCGAACCTTATATTCTTCAACATCTATAGTAACAGGATAATAAAAATGCAGCTCATTACTTACAAATGCATTGATAATGGTTTGCAGTGCTTCTAGGGTAAAGCCATGACGTCCTATAAGAACAGCTAAATCACCACCAGAAATATCAAAAATAAGAGAGTTTGTTTCACTTTCATATTCATCTATAGAAACACTTGTTTCACCAAAAAATCCAAGAATAGATTTAAGATGTGTTACAACAATAGAAGCAATAAAGTCTTTTTCCTCTTCAGACAAAGCCTCACGAGCAACCATATGATCATGAATTGCATTGATAACAGGGTTATCACTTGGAACATATTCGGTTTCAATATGTTCATCCTTAATATGTTGATCTTTAGGGGCATTTGAGGAAAATTCACGTTGTACAGGTTTTTTATCTTCTTTGGAAGGTTTATATTCTTGGTCTGACGTTGAAGTAATTTCAGAAAAGAAACCATCCGCACGTTGTTGAGCTAAAAATGCATCAAGTGAAGCTTTAGTATCTTTAAACATCGAATCACTACGATTCACTTGAGAATCAGACTCATCTAGTGAATCAAAGCTATCTGGCATAAATTGCGACTCGGTACTCATAAAATAAACTCTCCTTAGTGATATTAATGGTTATCCCTTTTTATGAGGACGATTTTTCTTTTCTTTTCTCACAACATCTGGTTGCACGCTCTGATTTTTCATTTTTTCTTCGGTTTCTTTTTTAACACGTGCCATAACCCTATCGGTTACAAGTTTTTGCTGAATAATTTGCCAAACCGATGAAGTGTTGTAATACAGCAAAACTGCAGTTGGAACAGTCCATCCAAACCAAAGCATAAAGACACTCATCACAGCGCCCATGGTTATCGTTTGCGAACGTTGTTGAGATGACGATGCAGAAGAAGTAATAACCATTGGAATAAATGTCATAACGCCAAAGGTAATAACCAAAAGAATGTAAATTGCCGCACCAGACAATCCTTGCTGTTCAAAAACTGTTTGAGGTGACAATGAAATAGAAGGAAGTATATTAAAGAACGAAGCATCTTGAGGAATCTTACTTGCAACGGTAAATAAACCAAAAAAGATCGGCATTTGCAAAAGTGTTGGCAAACACCCACCAAGCATATTAAATTTATGCTCGGAATAAAATTTTTGCATCTCTTCATTCATACGCGCGGGATCATCGGCATATTTATCTTTAATCTCTTGCATTTTTGGTTGTAGAACCTGCATTTGGGCAGAAGATTCGGTTGATTTGGTCATAAGTGGTATCAACAACACACGTATAATCAAGGTTAATATAATAACTGCTAAGCCCCAATCGCCGCACAGCGACTGTAAAAGCTCAAGAATTTGAGTTAATATTCCTATAAACCAATCCCACATACGTCCTCCGTAACTGTTTAGGGCACTGGATCAAATCCTCCCTTATGAAAGGGATGACAACGTAAAATACGGCGAAGAGCTAAATAACTTCCTTTTAACCATCCATACCTTCTAAGTGCTTCACATGCATATTCAGAACAGGTAGGGCTATAAATACATGAAGGACGCATAAGAGGGGATAGACACTTTTGATATCCTCTGATAAGCGTAATAAAGACGTTTTCTGTTTTGCCTAATTTCATTTTATAGCTCTTAAGATAAACGTTTAAGTACCTTACAGTTTATGATCTGTAACACCTATGTTGTCGTTATGGAATGTAGGAGTTTATTTACAATCTTACTTAGTTCACAAGAGGAGTACGCTTTTGTTTTGTGTGTAGCAAACATAATCACATCAAAATTTTGTGGAACATAAGGTATGTCGCGAACAGCTGCTCTTAGAAGCCTTTTACATCTGTTCCTAAGAGGTGCACATCCTATTTTCTTAGGTGCGCAATACGCAACGCGGGTTGTTTGCGTAGACGGAATAAAAACTATCCTCACAGCAGGATGAAATAATCTTTTCCCGTTTTTAAAAACCATAGCAAAGTCTTGTTTTGACTTTATGGTTTGCATACCCCTCTCCTTATAAACTATCTACGTTATTACAGACTTACGGTAAGTCTTTTGCGACCCTTAGCACGACGGCGAGCAAGAACAAGTCTACCTGCTTTGGTAGCCATACGAGCACGGAAGCCGTGAGTCTTAACACGTTTAGACTTATTAGGTTGATACGTACGTTTCATAAAAACCCCTTTATACTAGTTTTATATACGGTATACGATGCCTGTTTGTAATAAGCTAAAAAAGTATAGGAGTTTATGCAGGTGTATGTCAATATTTATACATGAACACCTTAAATTCACCGTGTTTAGAAACGTTTTTAGCTTTTAGAAAATTTTCTCTTTTTGTTTTCATAACTTTTCATTGTTTAAGAAAATCTATGATAGATGTTTGAAAGTTTTGTCGCAATTACTATATATTACCTGCTATTTTATAAAAGTTTTCACAGTTTTATTCATTCTTTTTTAGACATGTTTATAAAGTTATCTACATCTTTTTAACAATTGTTGAAAACTTATTTTCAATACTTTTCATTTATGAAAGATAGTGCATTTATTATGAAAGAAATTTAGATTGAATGATGAAAAAGAAGATATATGTCGTAATATATAAGTTTGCAGCACTCAATAAAATCTATGTATAGTAAAAGAGGTGAGAATATGGCACATGCTTTTTATCCTTTCGTAGAGGATCACGAAGGTGAAAAGGAATTAGATAGTCAAGACAAACTAGATAGTAAAGACAAAACAGTGTCAGATTCTACCTCTAAAAATGATGTTTTATTACCTCATTACGCAGCTAGAATTGCAGTTTTTGATGCTACAAACGCTGCACCGCGCGTGGTAGTAATTGAACCTTGTAATGTACGCGACTATTTGGAAGAAATAACTCAACAAGTGACCAAACTTGCCTCCGAACAAGGTGGCACTATACCTTTTATGGTCATTAGAGAAATTGTTGAAAATTTTATTCATGCGTATTTTATCGAGCCATCAATTAGTATTTTAGATAAAGGTATGACTATACGATTTGCAGATCAAGGGCCTGGAATTAAAGAAAAGGACAAAGCACTTGATTTTGGTACCACATCTGCAACAACCGAGATGAAACGCTATATCCGCGGTGTTGGATCGGGACTTCCTTATGTTCGTGAGTATATGAAAAGTACACACGGATTTTTAGATGTTGAAGATAACATTAATGGTGGAACTATCGTCACTTTATGTGCGCAAAGCGATACACAATACTCACGTAAAACATATGATAAAACGCCAACAGTTAATACACACCCTGGTGTGCAAGGGTATACAACTCATCAACCGATGGATTCCGTACATAACTACGAAGTAAACGAGCCGGATGCTTTTAACAGAGCATATCAAGCTAATACTAACTATCCTGTTAATGTCTATACGCCATACAGTACCAAACAAATACCTACATGTTATGCCCCTCTGTATCAACAAACATATCAGCAGACACCGCCACAAGAATATCAGCGGGCACCGCTACAAGACTATCTACAGCAACAAACCCAGGCGTCATATCCCATGCAGATACAGCAACCGCAAGCCACATCTCCTCTTAACACATTGCCACTAACAGCGCGGCAGGAGCAAGTATTAAGATGTGCTCAAACCTATGGATATGTAGGACCAACTGAATTAACAAAACTTTATGGTTTGTCACAACCAACATGGTCGCGCGAGCTTAAAGCATTAGAAGATATGGGGATACTTCATAAAAATCCTAAGGAACAAAAAAGAGTTATAACCAAACTTGGGTATGCATATATAAGCTCTCATCTGCAACAATAGTTTTTCGTGGTAGATATTTATATAAATCACCTTAGAATTATTCTATAGTGACATATCTCATATCTTATATTGATACGTCTCGTTTCCTAGATTATGTGTCGGGGAGTTTTCAACAATTTTTGTATTTTATGAGTTTTCATCATATACTAGAACAAGTTTTCAACATTATTGAGGAAACTACCTTAGTAAGACATTATTTATAATTCAGGAGTATAGATGGATAAAGAGATTACCACATCAGACATACAGGCAACAGAGCATGATATGTCCGACGCATACAGTTTATGGCAAGATGTTATCAATCTCTTTCGTGAAGACGGTTATATTCCTTCGGTTATAGCGATGTTGGAAAAATGCACTCTTGTGAGCTTTACTCACAACGTTCTCACCATCAGTACATCCTTAAATTTTGCATACAAAAAATTGACAACACATAAAGACGCAATTGTTGCAAAAATGGAAGAAGCGGCATTTGAGCCAATTTCGTTGCAAATTCTATTCAAACCTTTTAGCAATGGCATACAAGATAATGGCAATGCAGTTCATATAGACAGCCAAACTCATGCAGTTCAAACAAGTCAAGAATCAGCTACCACACAGCCATATCATCAAGTAAAGACTGATGAACCCACGGTACAGAACGCAAATGAGGCAAGCGATAAACTAATTAACGTGCAAACTCAAATTACTAAGGATGAGTTAGACAAACTTGAAAGCCAAGATAATGTGCTCATCGATCAGTATTTTGATCAAATGAAAACCTCTCATATGGAACGTCTTAATCGCGATCATAAAATCATTTCATTTGAAACAGGACAAGTAGAAAACACTGTACAAAGCGAAATTGATTCTAAACTCACATTTGACCGTTTTGTTCAGGGCGAGGAAAACCAGTTAGCATATCAAGCGGCAAATCAAGTGGCATGTGGATCATGCAATCAATCATATAATCCGCTTTTTATCTATGGTAAAAGTGGGCTGGGAAAAACTCACCTCTTGCGTGCAATACAAAACTATATTATAAAAAACGATCCTACGCGCACCTGCGCTTACAAAACAGCAACAGAGTTTATTGAGGAATATACACTGGCATGGCAAAAGTCACCACTCGAAAGAAATGCTTTAGCTCGTAGTTATAAAAATATTGATGTGCTTATTATCGATGATATCCAAAATATGCGAACAGCAGCAGGTACCATCAAGTTTTTCTTTGATACATTTAATTCGCTTATTTCTAATGGAAAACAAATTGTATGTGCGGCTGATCGATCGCCTCAAGAGCTTCAATTAGGTGAAAGTAAGTTTGACGAACGCGAAACAAGTCGTATGGATTCTGGCATAACTATCAGCATTCAGGTACCAAATTATGAGCTAAAGCTTAATCTTATTAACAACTTTTATAAATACATTCGTCACGATGCTGAGGTAGAACATCTACTTATCGATTTTGGAACAATCACCGAAGAACAGCGAATGTATATGGCAAAAATTGCAGGAAGCAATATTAGAGTTATTGAAGGCTTTGTTCAAACATGCTTAATTAATGCAGGTAAAAGGAAAAAAGAGGGAAGAATTTTTTCTAATAACGATATCGCACAGATAGCAGCTACCAAATGGAAACCTCGTCAACATATCCCTACTATTGAGGAAATTCAAAAATGCATAGAGGATACCTATCACATTTCTCATAACGACTTAGTAGGTGATCATAGAAATAAAGAGCTTACTGAACCACGCCATATCTGTATTTGGTTAGCACGAGAACTAACCGACATTACATTAGCTGACATAGGTCAAAAGTTTGGCAACCGCACACACGCAACTATAAAACACAGTATTGCAATTATCGAGAAAAAGAAAAAAGACAGGGTATTCTATGATCAACTGCAAAAATTAAAAGACATCTTAACAAAAGAGTAGATTTACCAGCGTATGTTTACAATTTTGTTGATACGTGTTGATTGTTGTATATAAACAGCTTCAAATACCTGTATAAACGGAGATGATTGAATTTTTGTGTTAAAAGTGATGAGAACTTATAAAAGATTTGGTTAGTAAAATAGTAGGGATCAACTGCATATATGACAAGTTATTAACATATGAACACTACTTATTAGTAATAAAGTATTTAGATATTTATTATTATTTATATAATGAGATGTAGATACTTTTAATTGAAAGGAAGCATATGAAATTCTCTGTAAGTCAAAAGGAATTTAATCAGGCGATTACCATAGTTTTACGTGGAGTTGCCTCTCAGGCTACGCTTCCTGTTTTGGGTGGTATTTATATTCAAGCACAAGGATCAACACTGACCTTACAAACATGTGATCTTAAAGTATCAATACGTCACAAGCTCGAAGCGGCTGTAGAAGAAGAAGGTCAAACCGTTGTTCCTGGCTTATTTTTATCAAAGTTGGTCAAGAACCTACCTGACGCACCTATTACCATGGAAACAACGCCAACTCAGGCAATTTTAACGTGTCTCAAATCTACCTATGAGCTTTCTACCCTTGACGCCGCTGATTTTCCCGAATTTCCAGACATTACACCTTCACAAAGTATTGAATTGCCAAGTGATTTGCTTAACGATATGGTAGAACGCGTATATCGTGTAACAAAAGAAGATATATCCAATCCTATTTTGGGTGGTATTACTCTTGTTGCACAAGAAAATAAGCTTACTATGTATGCAACAGATTCTCATCGCTTGGTTATTATTGATACAAACACAGAAACCGCGTCTATTGATACTGAGTTTACCGCAATTATCCCTGCCGTTTGTTTCCACGAGCTCCTCAATTTACCAACTATTACACCTCGTTTGCAAATAGGCTTGACTGATAATCAAGTTATTTTTAGCTTTGAAAACACAACGTATGTAAGCTTAAAAATTGAAGGTATGTTCCCCAATTATAAAAATCTTTTCCCTACTACCTGCAATACCAAGCTCACTGTTAACCCCGAGCAACTTACGCAGGCAATTAAGCGTGTTGCATTGGTTACCACGAATAAAAATCTTGGTGTTATTTTTGATGTAGATCCTCAAAATCAACTTATAACACTTAAAGCAGATTCTTCTGAGTTTGGTGCCTCAAAAGAAGAGTTTAGTGCAACTATCGAAGGCAATCCTATCTCGTTTTCAATGAACTATCAGTTTATTCTTGAATGTTGTCGCTCTACAACCCATGCCGACGAAATGACTTTTGAGATAGTTGACAGTTTTCAACCTATTGTCATTAAGTCATTTGGAACAATGAACTATCAATGTTTGTTGATACCGCTTCGTACCAATTAGTAGTTTTGAGCTAGTATGAGCTTTGTATTGCATGAGCTTACCTGCACAAACTGGAGAAATTTTCAACATCTTCGTATAAGTTTAGGTGATAAAACCACTGTTTTACACGGTAGCAATGCTGTTGGTAAGACAAATACCATCGAAGCTGTACAAATGATTACTACAGGTACATCATTTAGGAAGCCTTTGCTTACCCAGATGATTTACCATAACGAAAATGCAGCTCGCCTTCATGCAGTTTATGAAGATGAGCTGCATAGTGTTGAGTTAGCATGTAATATATCAACTCACTCTAAAACTTACCTCAAAAACGATAAAAAGTGTTCTGTGTCAACGCTTTGTTCTGTTATGCCTTCGGTACTTTTTTCTCCAGATGACTTATTGTTTGTTAAACAGACAGCTCGTTATCGCAGAAGTGAAATAGATGGATTCGGCATACTTGCTCATAAAGGCTATAGAAAGCTCATTAAAACATTTTCTCGCGCTCTCGAGCAAAGAAATAACATACTTAAATTGCCTTTGAGTGATTCAGATATATTACACGCATGGAGTGTATCATTGGCGCATGGATCTGCAAGCGTAGTTGCTGCTCGCCTTAAACTCATTAATCACCTTTATAGTAAAGCTTGCGAGGTATATCATACAATTTCTCCTGCCGAGCAACTTGAAATTAAGTACAAAAGCTCAATACCTTTGATAAAAGATTTAGAACATAAGGTAGAAGAGCCTTATATGTATACACCACAAAGCTTATCTTCTCTTAGTAAAGAAGATCTTGTACAGTCATATTTAGATGCCTTTAGTCAAAAGGAGCAAGAAGAATTACGCAGGCAGGTAACACTTATAGGTCCACAAAGAGATGATATTGAATTTTATATCAATGGTATCCCTGCACGTACGTACGCGTCGCAAGGTCAACAAAGAAGTATTGTGTTAGCGTGGAAACTAGCAGAGGTTTTATTTATTAAGGAGCTAACTGGACAAAATCCTATTTTACTTTTAGACGATGTTATGAGTGAGCTTGATGAAACACGGCGTTTAGCGATTATGGAATTTATCCAACAAGGTATTCAGACTATAATTACAACTACGAATCTCTCATATTTTACAAAAGACATACTTGATCGCGCGCAGGTGGTGAATATGAATGAAAAACAATCATAGACAACACACTGAAAGTAGCCTTTCTTCACTTTTAAGTTCATGTATAACTAATCCTGCACTCGCAAAAATTAAAAAGCAAAAAGCTTCTGCTGCTGCTTGGAATGCAGTTATTGGGGATATTGAAAGAAAACATACAACTGGTGTATTTGTTATAGAGCCTAAAATAAAAGGTCGCTATCCCATTCTTGGTGTGTTTGTTGATTCCTCTTCTATTCTTGTCGATTTTAATGTTAATAAAGAAATGTATCTTATAAGACTTGCGCACTTAGGTTATAAATTTGATGACATTCTTTTTAAGCTTTCTAAATATATGCAGATAAAACCTGTGTTAACACCACAAACAACTGAACCGCCTTGCGCAAGCTCTGTTTTACAAAAAACGCAACCGACTTTACCTGCACTTTCTCCTCAAGAGATTGAATTTGCAGAACACACGGTACAAAATCTTCCATCTACACTTCGCACATCTGCTCTGAAGGCTGTTAAAGCAACACTGCAACGGCAGAAGTTATCATCATACGCAAAAGATAATTTATCGCTAAATTAAGCTACATAAACCGCTGAGAGATATGTTTTTGCATGATATGGTGTGAAATATTGTTTAGGCTCGCTGATTTTTCTGCATATTTAACAACATTTACATGATTTTATCATGAGTCTTAATAATTAGCGTAAAATAGAAATATCGTATAAAAGGAGGGTGTTTGTGACAAAAGAAGTCAGTTCATACGGTGGTAACGAAATTAAAGTTCTAGAAGGACTTGACCCAGTTCGTAAACGTCCTGGAATGTATATTGGTACAACATCTACATCTGGTTTGCATCACCTTGTGTGGGAGATTGTTGATAACTCAGTAGATGAAGCAATGGCGGGGTATTGTACCTCAATAAATGTTATAGTTCATCCCGATAATTCTATTTCTGTTGAAGATAACGGCCGTGGTATTCCTGTTGAAATGCACCCTCAAAAGAAAATTCCTACCCTAGAAGTTGTTTTAACAATTTTACACGCTGGTGGTAAGTTTGATAATGCTGCTTATAAAGTATCAGGTGGATTGCATGGTGTTGGTGTTTCAGTTGTGAACGCACTTTCAAAGCGCTTAATCGCACGTGTTTCGCGCGATGGTGGCATTTTTGAAATGGAATTTAAGCGCGGCAAAGTCACAAAAAAGATGACGCGTGTTGGTGATTCTTCTCATACTGGCACAACCATTACGTTTTGGCCTGATGACACCATTTTTGAAACTACAACATATAATTTTGATACGCTTCACGATCGCTTACAAGAAACTGCTTTTCTTAATAAAAACTTACATATCAGTCTTACCGATGAACGAGAAGAAACACCTCGTAAAGAGGAGTTTTGCTACTCAGGCGGTATCGTAGACTTTGTTAAATACTTAAACGAAGAAAAAACTATCCTACCTGGTCTTAATGATCCTATTTATATCGAAGGCTCTTCTGCGCCAGATACACCTCTTAATCAGCGCGGCGAGGTAGAAGTTTCTATTCAGTGGAATACTACCTATTCCGAGCATGTAATGTCGTTTGCTAACGATATTTATACCGATGAAGGTGGTATGCACCTTGAAGGCTTTAGAACAGCACTTACTAAAACAATTAATGATTATGCACGTTCACACAAGCTCTTAAAAGAAAAAGAAGCAAACTTAACTGGTGACGATATTCGCGAAGGTTTATGTGCAATTATTTCGGTCAAGCTTCCTGATCCTCAATTTGAAGGTCAAACCAAAGCAAAACTTGGAAGCTCTTATATGAGGACGCTCACCAATAAAATTGTTGGTGCAGGACTTACTGAATATCTTGAAGAACATCCTAATCAAGCAAAAGAAATCTTTAAAAAAGCATTCCAAGCAGCTAAAGGTCGTTTGGCGGCCCAACGCGCTCGTCAAGTTGCGCGTAGAAAAGGTTTGCTTGAAAGTGCTTCATTACCAGGTAAACTTGCCGACTGTTCTGTTCGCGATGCTCAAATGACCGAACTTTTCATCGTTGAGGGTGACTCGGCAGGTGGTTCTGCTAAAATGGCGCGCGACCGTTCTATACAAGCAGTTTTGCCACTGAGAGGAAAAATTCTTAACGTTGAGCGCGTTCAGCAAGATAGAGCTCTTTCTTCTGAATCTATCACGTCTCTTATTACAGCTATTGGTACTGGTGTTGGTAAAGAATTTAATATCGAGAAAGCGCGCTATCACAAAATTGTTATTATGACCGATGCTGATGTAGACGGTGCACATATTAGAATTTTGCTCCTCACCTTCTTCTATCGTTACATGAAGCCTTTGGTTGACGCTGGATATATTTATGTTGCACAGCCACCTTTATATCAAATTAAGGCAAAAGGTAAAAAATACGGTAAGTATCTGTATACCGACGAAGAGTTGGCGTTAGAGGCAAAACAGTTTGAAGATTCTTCTAAATATAGTGTTCAACGTTATAAAGGTTTAGGAGAGATGGATCCTGAACAACTTTGGAGTACCACTATGGAGCCTAAAAACCGCATTATGCTTCGAGTAACGGTAGATGATGCACGCGAAGCAGAAAGAGCTGTTGCTAATCTTATGGGTACTCAAGTGGAAAAACGTAAAGATTTTATACAAACACACGCAAAAGACGTGCGTTTCCTTGACATTTAATGAAAGGCTAAACTGTGGCAGACGATAAACACACACCTCATAACCACGATGAGTCTTCGTTTAACGAACAGGATTCTTCTGATAATGTAGACAACGCTTCGCAAGATGATTCGTTTGACGAGGAGCTTGACAACTTGTCAAATGATACAACATCTGATGATGAAGCACTTGAAGATGATATAGAAGAAACCACCTCAAATGAAGATGAGCAAACGCTTAATCTTGCTGGTGCAACGCTTGATCACACCATTTCTGATGAGGCTGGCTCACGCTTAGATTTATCTGATATTCATGGTGGAGCGCTTAAACCAACAGATTTGTCTTCTGAGATGAAAGCATCATTTCTTGAGTATTCAATGTCTGTTATTGTGGCTCGCGCGCTGCCAGATGTACGAGACGGATTAAAGCCTGTTCATCGCCGTATTCTTTACGCTATGAATGAGGCTCACATTGTTCCTACACGTCCTCATAAAAAGAGTGCGTGGACGGTAGGAGAGGTAATGGGTAAATATCACCCACATGGAGACTTCTCAATCTATGATGCTATGGTTCGTATGGCACAAGAGTTTTCGATGCGCTTACCTTTGGTAGATGGTCACGGAAACTTTGGTTCTATTGACGGTGATCCTCCAGCTGCTATGCGTTATACCGAGTCACGCCTTACTCATGCTGCTATGCAGATGTTGCGTGATTTGGATAAAGAAACAGTAGATTTACAACCTAACTACGATGAATCTCTGCAAGAGCCTTCTGTTTTGCCAGCACGTTTTCCAAATCTGCTGGTAAATGGTTCAAATGGTATTGCTGTTGGTATGGCAACAAACGTTCCACCTCATAATCTAGCAGAAGTTTCTCGTGCTGTATGTATGATGATAGATAACCCCGATGCCACGGTTGAAGAGCTTATGCAGGTGCTTCCAGGCCCTGATTTCCCAACCGGTGGTATTATCATGGGTACCGACGGCATTCGTGACGCTTATACCACTGGTAGAGGTTCTATTACCATTCGTTCAAAAGTGCACATCGAAAACGTTGGACGCGGTGGTCGCCAGCGCCTTGTTATAACCGAAATTCCATATCAGGTTAATAAAGGCCTTTTGCAGGAACGTATTGCTCAACAGGTTAACGAAAAACGCATTGAAGGTATATCTGATATGCGTGATGAGTCTAACCGTAAGGGTATGCGCATTGTTATTGATCTTAAATCGGGTGCAGTGCCGCAGGTTGTACTTAACAACTTATATAAAAGAACACAATTGCAGGTCTCTTTTGGCGTAATTGACCTTGCGCTTGTTGATGGTGTTCCTCGAACACTAACCTTGCGCGAGATGATTTATTACTACATAGAACACCAAAAAGATATCGTAACGCGTCGCACGCAATTTGATTTGGATAAAGCGCTTAAACGCGTTCATATTCTCGAAGGCCTGTTAATTGCAGTTGATAATATCGACGAAGTTGTTCATATTATCAGGTCTTCTCATGACGACCAAGAGGCAAAACAACGTATGAATGAGCGCTTTGGTATTGATGACATTCAAGGCGAAGCAATTCTTCAAATGCGTTTGCGTCGTTTAACTGGTCTTGCGCGCGAAGAGCTTGCAGCACAGATTGCCGAGCTTTATAAGTCAATTGAATACTATCGTGATTTACTTGCTCATCCACAAAAACTTTTGGAAGTTATTAAAGAAGAGCTCACTGAAATTGCTGATCGTTTCTCGGATAAGCGCCGCACACAAATTTCTGCGCTTGGTGTTCAAAATCTTGACGTAGAAGACCTTATTGCCGAAGAAGACATGGTTATTACAGTAACGCATGCAAGCTATATTAAGCGTTTACCAGTAGCAACCTATAAATCTCAAAAGCGCGGCGGTAAAGGTGTTCAAGGCTTATCGCTTAAAGACAATGACTTTGTTGAAAACATGTTTGTTGCCTCCACCCACGATTATGTTTTGTTCTTCACCAACAAAGGAAAGGTATATCGCCTTAAAGTTCACGAGCTACCAGTTGGATCGCGCCATGCCCGTGGCTCTGCGTTAGTTAATGTTTTGCCTTTGAGTGAGGGAGAATATCCAACGGCGGTTATTACCACACGCGATTTCCCGGCCGAAGAGCATCTTATGTTTGCAACTAAATCGGGTATGGTTAAAAAGACAGCTATGAGCGACTACGATAAATCGCGCCGTGATGGACTTATTGCTATTAACCTTAAAGATGGCGACGAATTAGTTAACGTTCGCCGTGTAAAAGAGTCAGAGTATGTAATTTTGTGCTCAAGTGCAGGTAAAGCAATAATGTTTGAAGAAAGCGATATTCGTCCAACTGGTCGTGGAACATCTGGCGTGCGCGGTATAACACTTAAAGATGGTGCTACCATGCTTGGTATGGAAATATCTAACGGTAAAGGCGACTTGCTTGTTGTGACCGAGCACGGTTATGGAAAGCGTACTCCCGTTAGTGAATATCCACTCCAAAAGCGTGGTGGTTTAGGCGTTAATACCATCGCCATGACTCAGAAAAAGGGTAAATTAAGCGCTTGTCGTGTAGTTGGCCCTCAGCACGAACTTATGATTGTCTCTGAAGAAGGCGTTATGATTCGTGTTCAAAGTCAAGATATTTCGCTTCTTGGCCGTGCAACGCAAGGTGTCAAGATTATGAACCTTGCTGAATCTGACAGCGTGTCGGCACTTGCTCGCATGCATATTCACAAAAAGAAAGACACAAACGAGCAGGCAGATAGCAATCAGCCGCAATTACCGCTCGACTTTTTATCTCAGAAACATCAGGAAGAAGAGATAAATATCGGTGATGATGAGCAGATTGATGATGAGTTATTAGACGACGATGAGTAGAGCTAAAACATCGCGCTAAGCTCTGTGGTATAGGTAATTATATGGCTATATGTACCCCGATGGTGCATATAGCCATTTTGTGTGGAGCTAAACACAGTAATATGCCTATACCAAAAGAGTTACGTATGGCTTATTTTACTCATCAAGAGAGGATATAAAGTTTTCTAACGCTTTGTCTTGTTGTTGGTTTAATTGAGCTTCTAAATTTGGGATCTGCGCCGATGAAATAACATGGTCATCAACAAACAGAGCAACGTTTAATAAAATACTTAAGACACATGCATCAGAGGGTCTCACTTCAATTGTAAAGGATTCACCGTTATCTTGACTTATGTTTCCTCGTGCATAAAACACAGTACCTTTAACATCGTAAATTTCAAAGTAGACAATATGTGTATTGGTATGGTTAAGCATTTGTAGGATAATATCAAAAGGAGTAGGACGAGAAAAAACCTCGCTTGCGCTACAGCCTTTTCGCATACGGTCAATACACGTGCTTAACACGGCCGCTTCGTGTGTTCCTACACGAATAGGAAGAATTGGCTTGTTGTCCACATCACCTGTATTGCTTTGTGCGTTGTCTTTAAGCGAAGGATTTTTAGTTGGATCCATGCGCTTATGTTGTAATTTCTTTAAGGCACTGTCGGTAGGTTGCAAAAATATCAGAGAAGGTACGCTAGAATTTCCTCGTACTAAGCTTTGAATCTCCATTGCAACCATTATGTACTCCAAAGAACTAGAAACTCATCGATACTCATGCTAGTATCTCATATTTTATGGTTATACACACATAATAAGACAAACAACAAACTCCAATATGCAAGCATCATTAGGCGTTTGTCCATCTTTTTAGAGTGTGTAAGACATTTTAAGAGCCTATATATCTTCAAATCAAGAGGTATATGTATGAAATAAATTTGTCATTGCATGGATGTATAAACATATAAGTTCTGTGAAGTTCTTATAGTATAAAAAAAGATTAGAAAACTGCTTGACTCACGGGTCACAACAGGGTACTATTTTTTCTTGCATTGGACTCGTAGCTCAGTTGGTCAGAGCGTCCGGCTGATAACCGGGAGGTCACAAGTTCGAGCCTTGTCGGGTCCACCACATTTTGAGATAGTCACCCCAGTGGCGGTTATCAAAACTCGCTGGGGTGGTTATAAAATGTGTGAAGCACCCATTTGGGGACGTAGCTCAGTTGGGAGAGCGCGGGCTTTGCAAGCCTGAGGTCGTGGGTTCGACCCCCATCGTCTCCACCATTTGCAATTCAAGCTAGGTGTTTTCACCTAGCTTTTTTTATATCGAGGAACCTATGAGCCAATCACCTATGCATTCAAACTCCGCAACTCCTATTTCTCCTGCATTAGATATCTTTGTTACACAAGTTATGAATGCTGTTTGTGAAAGATATGAAACAGATACATCTATGCCGGTTCTTCTTGTTCTGCAGGATAAAGACGGTGAATGTGTTTCATTTGAGTTTGATCACGACAGCATTGAGAAATGTCTTGAAGAGGCGCGGGTGTATGTTAAACATTTGCCACGCATGCAACCACATCTTAAAAACTTTCACCCTATTCGCTATGTTATATCCTATACAGGAAGTATAAGCGAAGACGAATCTACACCTGCTTTTATTTCGGCACTTTTGTTTGAATATCAGGAAAAAGGGGGTACGGGATATTCAGCGTACCTGCCTTTGGATAAAAAACAAGGGTTATTTTCTCGTTCGCCTTTATCGGCAGGTGTTATAGAGGAACTTTTGTAATCTGATATAAGAATATACCGTGTAAATTCCTTAAAATCACAGGATTTTAACTTCTTTTCCAAAACAGTGGTATAAAGTTTTAATGTTTATACATTTAAGTAAACGCACATCTACGACCAAAGAAGAGGTTTATATGCTCCAAGAGCACATTAGAAATATTGCTATTATTGCCCATGTTGACCACGGTAAGACAACACTTGTAGACAAACTTCTGCGCGCAACCGACGCATTTAGAGCTAATCAGCAGGTTCAAGATCGTGTTTTAGATTCAAACGATCAAGAGCGCGAACGCGGTATTACCATTCTTGCTAAAAACATTTCCATTGAGTATAAGGGTGTAAAAATTAACGTTATTGACACCCCAGGTCATGCTGACTTTGGTGGAGAAGTTGAGCGTGTTCTTAAAATGGCTGATAGTGCTTTGTTGCTGGTAGACGCTGCGGAAGGTCCTATGCCACAAACACGTTTTGTTTTACAGCACGCTATTGCTGCACACTTACAAATTATGTTGGTTATCAATAAGATTGATAAGCCTGCTGCAAATTGTGAACAAGCACTCAATAATTCCTTAGATCTAATGATGGATTTGGGCGCAACAGACGAACAGCTTGAATTCACCATGGAACATGTCATTTACGCTTCGGCTGTTAACGGTTTTGCTCGACTTACTCCCGATGATTCTTGTGATAACATGTTCCCACTTTTGGACATGATTGTGAACGAATTACCTGCTCCTGAAGTTGATGTAGACGCGCCTTTAGCTATGCAGTGTGTTACCATTGACCACTCGGACTACGTTGGTCGTATTGGTGTTGGTCGTATTTATTCGGGAACCATTCATAATAACGATAAGATTTTGGTTGTTAAAAACGACGGTACATCTTCTGTTGCTCAGGTAAAACAGCTGTATACCTTTGACTATTTAGGAAAAAAGGAATGTAGCGAGATTTCTGCAGGCGATATTGGCGCTGTTGTAGGCATTGATCACACAGATATTGGTGATGTGTATACCGATATTGATAATCCTGTAAAGCTGGAGCCTATCGAAATAGATCAACCAACACTTTCAATTGTTTTTGAACCATCTACATCGCCTCTTGTTGGTCGTGAGGGTGATATTGTTGGTGGTCGTCAACTTAAAGAGCGTCTTGAAACCGAGCGTGAAAATAATGTTACTATGCGCATAGAAGAACTTGACGATAAAACTGGTGTTGAAGTAGCTGGTAGAGGAGTACTTCATCTCTCGGTTCTTATGGAGCAAATGCGTCGCGAGGGCTATGAATTTCAGGTTGGTCGTCCGCGCGTGCTTTTCAAAAAAGACGAACACGGCAACATGCTTGAGCCTATCGAACAGGCGGTTGTTGAATGTTCTGGTGAATATTCAGGTAAGGTTATTGAGGTATTTGGTAACGCTGGCGGCACTATGATAAACATGAAAACTGGTGCTACGCACACGCATCTTGATTTTAAGATTCCAACGCGCGGGATTATGGGATTAAAGACCAAGGTGTTAAATGTAACACATGGTGACGCGGTGTTTTATCACACGTTTTTGGAATACGGGCCTTACGCAGGAGAAATTGGTACACGTCAAAACGGCGCTATGATTTCGATGTCAACCGATAAAGCAGTGGCATATGCTTTAGGAACGCTACAGGAACGAGGCCAACTTTTTGTAGCGCCAGGTACCGAATGCTATGAAGGTATGTTGGTGGGCGAGCGTTCTAAACCTGGTGATATGGTCGTTAATATCGCAAAAACTAAAAATCTTGGTAATCAACGCTCTTCAACTGCTGATATTGCGGTTCAGCTTACTCCTCCTAAGACATTTACACTCGAAGAAGCACTTGAGTACATTATGGATGATGAGCTTGTTGAGGTTACACCGCAAAATATTCGTATGAGAAAGCGTATTCTTAACGAAACCGATCGTAGAAAATGGCGTGTTCGTAACGGTATGGTTGATAAATAATCTACCTTTTGCATAGCCAAATTTGTGGTGCTTAAGGTTGTAGCGAGATGGTTTTAGCTGTCTCGCTATTTTTTATGCATACGTTTCCAGCGTTGATAGCGCGCACGAGGGTGAATAACTGCTTTGATAGTGGTGTTATGGGAAAATGCCTGTTTCGCTCGTTTTGCTTGTTTTTCAATTTGAGGCGTAAGATCAATATCGGCAGGGGATAAAAGATTATAGGTAAGAGATATTCTTCTTAACGCAACAGTTGCAAGTACACAGAGCGCAGCTGCGATTGGACGATGCATGTATAGGCCAAATACCGCTGTATAGCTTACCAGCGATCCTGCGATTGCACAAATTGCATAATAATTGCTTCTCTGGAAAATGCGCGGTGTATTACCAATAAAAATATCACGTGCCATACCGCCGCCTACTCCCGTAAGTGTTCCCATAAGCACACATGCCCAAGGGCTTAAGTAAAAAGCCATAGCTTTGTCGGTTCCTGCCGCAGCAAAAAGGCCTACTGACAAAATGTCAATCCATTCAAGTGATTTTGGATGTTTGGTTAAAAAACTGGGGAATAAAAATCCTGCACACGCAACAATTACCACCGAAGGTATTGCAAACTGCGAATCAAGTGCATAAATTCCACCGCGTTGCATGATCATATCGCGAATGAGTCCGCCGCCCAATCCTCCTAAAACCGATAGTGCCATAAAGCCTATTAAATCAAGCTTTCTTTCTTGAGCAACAAGCACGCCTGAGAGCGCTCCAACCATAACCGATGCTAGATCAAGCCACAAAGGAATTGACAGCGCGGACGCGTCTGGACCGTATGCGAAAAAAATGTCATCCATAAACAATGTCACCTTATTGTTTTATTTGCTTTGTATAGTATTTTGCTTGTGTAGTATAGTACCCTATGTACGCTTTTATAAGCACTTTTATGAGCACATCATGTATATTCTATATGAGTAGAGCATGTAAATATTGTGCAAACCGCATATAAACTGGCTTATATACAAACGCTATGGACGAACATATTAAAATACGTTATACTTTCATACGCGCTCTTAATTGACGCTATTAAAAGCGTCTGAGTTAGCGTCCTTTATTGGAGAGTTGTCCGAGTGGCTGAAGGAGCACGATTGGAAATCGTGTATACGCCGAAAGCGTATCCCGGGTTCAAATCCCGGACTCTCCGCCAGTAAGTAACCTTGGCGTTGCACATTGTGTGGCGCCAAGTTTTATAGATGTTGCACAAAGGATGTGTTGTGTCTAGTCTATAGTTGCTTATGTGCGCGCTTGTTGCCTTGAAATTTGTTTGTGTTGTTTGGTGCGCAAATTTTTAGGTGTTCACCCTGGAGGGGTGGCAGAGTGGTCGAATGCGGCGGTCTCGAAAACCGTTTACCCTTGTATAAGGGTACGAGGGTTCGAATCCCTCCTCCTCCGCCATATTTTTTCTTACTTTTACCCTATTTTACCAGCGTAAACGCAAATATTTTAATACGTAAAAAATAGTACACTTTAGTTGTTCGGAAAAACCGAACAACTGAAAGCGTTGTAAAATCGTAAAACCGTAAAAGCGTAAATTACCGCGTTTAACTGGTGCAATGTTTTGCAATAACTCACCCAAAAAACTCATGCAATAATAATGCAATAACTTTTTGAGCTATAAATGCCTTATATATCATTGAAATAAGCTCATTGTGGTATCATTGGAATCTATGGTCTATTCAAAAGTATTGACGAAGGGAAAACCATGGACTCTCGTTTTTCTTCTAATCAAAGTTTGTTTTCTGCAGCAAAATCTGCCTTAACCTGTGAGGGCGGATGGTTCAAACGCGTGCTATTGCTTTGTCTTATAGGCTTTATCCCAATTTACGGTTTAATATTTGTAACTGGATATATTTACGAATGGGCTGCAGGCATTATAAACCATACTGAACTGCCATTTGTAAGAAAAATTAACTGGAAGCGTACATTTCTAGCAGGCTTAGCTCCCTTTATTGTGGGAATTATTATTTATGGTGTCTTTACCGAGATATCATTATCTACTAAAGATGTAGGCATACCATTTTTTGGGTTTATCCTTACGTTTTTGCAGGTCGCGATAACCGTTATTTTTACAGGATTGTGCTTACGCCAAACGGTATACCGTCGTTTTTCGGAACTTTGGTCCGTTTCTTCTATACTGAGCGTGTGTCTAGAAGACATGGGTGGTTTCTTGAGCTGCATTGTCCTTAGTTTTATTATTTCTTTTCTTACATCCATAGTGATGGTTATTTTGTTTTTGGTAATTCTTATCTTTGGATTTGCCTCGGTTGCAGACCCTCAAATTATACTTAATGTTCTTAAAGGTGATTTATCTCATCTTTTATCCATTGTTGTTACACTTATGATCATGGGCCTTATTACTGCGGTGATCGTTTCTCCTGTGCTTGTAATAACAAACGCTTTAATAGTGGCTCTTGTTGCAGTTTGGATTGCTCGTAGCGACATTTCTGCCGATCGTAAGTTTTACGCTCCGGCTATTACCGATGGAAATGCTCATTCTTGCACAACAGATACGTATGAGGTTGATAATGGGTAATGGCGTGTAGAGGCGTTTACCTTTGTGTGGTACTAGTAGTAATACATGAATGAAGAACACAAATTTATATTGTTTCCCTTTTCAAAATCACCCACGTAACATACGCAGGTGATTTTGCAAGTTTACACCAAGTTTTGTGCAAGTTGAACTTGATAGGATATGTCTAACGAGTATGAAATACCTATAAGGGTGTGGCAAGATTGTGTATGTGTGAACATGTCGCTAGCACTGTGGTAGTATAGAAAATTGACTTTTCCTGCTTTGAGTGCAACCTTCACAACTCAAAGCCGTTAGCCCAGAGGAGGTGACCATATTGAAGGCATACGAATTATTGTATTTTGTAAGTCCATCTTCTACCGAAGAAGCTCGCGATGCTGTAGCAAAGCGTATTGACACTACTGTTAAAGAAAACGGCGGTGTTATTGATAATGTAGAGGATTGGGGTAAGCATAAACTCGCTTACGAGATTGATAAGCTTACCGAAGGTGATTACACCCTTATTGATTTTCATGCAGATCCAACGCAAATCGCAGAACTTAATCGTGTTTTACGTATTAACGACACGGTAGTTCGTCACATGATTGTGCGTCGTCCTGACAAAGATTAGTACAAATAACATCACATGACCTTGATGTGAGAGGTGGATAAATCATGAGTATTAATAGAGTTTCATTGTCCGGTAATCTTACACGTGACCCCGAATTACGTAGTACAACCTCGGGTTCGCAAGTGCTTTCTTTTGGAATAGCTGTAAATGATCGCCGCAGAAATGCACAAGGCGAGTGGGAAGATGTTCCCAATTACGTTGACTGTGTTGTATTTGGTGCTCGTGCAGAATCTTTAAGCCGTTTTCTTGCTAAAGGTCAAAAAATTGTATTGGAAGGAAAACTTCGTTGGAGCCAATGGGAGCGCGACGGTCAGAAGCGTTCTAAGCTTGAGGTTATCGTAGATAATCTTGATTTCTTCTCTCAACGTCGTCAAAGTGGTGCAGAAGGTTCTGGTTATCAACAACCTTATGGCACACAGATGCCCATGCAACAAAGTGTACCTGTTGCCGCACCAACTCCATATACACAAGCTCCAGCAACTGGTGGTTATCAAGATCCTCAACAGCCGGCGCAAGCTTCGGTTCCAGAGCCTCCAGCAGCAGATGTGTATGACGAAGAAATTCCATTTTAAATTTTGTGATGTGATATGAAAATCAAACGAGATGGATTTTCCATCATAGAAAGGCTTTAAGACATGGCTAGACAAAAGCAAGTTGAGCAACCTCAGCCGCGTCGTAAATTCAGTCAACTTGATAAAGCTGAACTCGATTTTGTGGATTACAAAGACACACAGCTTTTGCGCAAGTTTATGACCGATCGTGGGAAGATCAAACCCCGTCGTGTGACCGGTATTTGCACGCAGCATCAACACAATGTTGCAATGGCTATTAAGCGCGCTCGTGAGATGGCATTACTTCCTTATACAGTAACTGTTGTTTCGAGTCGTGGTGGCCGCAACCGTGGCTAATTAGCTCATTATACGTATTGAGAGTTGGTTAAAACCAATATATTAAAGGAGTTCCTATGAAAGTCATCCTCTTGGGTGAGCTGAGGGGCAAAGGCGGAGAAGGCGATGTTGTAGACGTTGCTCAAGGATATGCAGAAAACTGCCTATTCCCAAGCAAAATTGCCGTACCTGCTACCCCAGGTAACATTAAACAACTCGAGGAGCGCCGTCATAACATCGAAAAGCGTGAAGAGAAGCGCTTGGCTGATGCACATGCGACTAAAGAGTTGCTTAATGGTAAACAAGTTCTCATCGAAGCAAAAGTGGGAGAAAACAACCAACTGTTTGGTTCAATTACAACTGCTCAAATTGTTGCAGCTGTTAAAGAACAATTGAACGTGGAGATTGACCGCAAGCGTATTGCTCGTGGTGCAACAATCAAGGTTGCTGGTTCTCACAAGGTTGAAATCAATCTTTACCGTGATATTAACGCAGAGATTTTTGTTGTTGTTGGAGCAAATGTTAAAGAGATTGAAAAATCGCTTTCTGACGACAAGGAAGACTCTGAAACCGTTGAAGCAGACGCGCAAGCAGATGTTGCAACCGAAGAGAATGCGGCTGAGTAGTATTTAGCTCACTATGCATTCACTCAACCTTAAACTGAAACAGGTGAACAAGCGGTTCGCCTGTTTTTTTATTTAGTTACAAGAGTGACTTATTAACAATAAATTATAAAACACGGTACTCACACACGTTCTTATACTGCAAAAATCAACAGGAGTATTCATTAGATTAAGAATTTAACTGGTTAAGCTTTCAGCTGTATTCAAAAACACGGATTAACAACAATTCTACCTGCGCAAATAAAAAACAGAATGAATAATCGCACCTATTTCATCCTCATCGAAATTTATAAGCTGTAAGCATCATAAATTCTTCATACTTTAAACAGTTTTTCAGCTTTGTTGTCTAAAATGTTGAAAATGTTGAAAACTTATAAAACACATTGAAATCGCTTGAGTATTGTAAACATTGGAAGATGAAAGTTGATAATATCGACAAAGTTTAAAAGTAAAGACTTGATTTCAAATTTCTTCATTCTTTTTTGTTGTAGACTAAATAACGCTCTTACAAACCATTCCATGTAATGACAACAAAAAGGAAATTTTGTGCCTGCAACAACTACATTTCAAAATTACGCGCAAAACGAGCAACAATCTCAAAATTTAGGTGCTCTTGATCCTACGCAGGTTCGTATGCCACAGGATAGCGATGCAGAAAAATCAATTCTTTCTGCAATGCTGTTATCTGATGACGTTCTGCAAGAATGCTTGATGCGTTTGCGTGTGGATGATTTTTATCTGCAGTCCCACAAAATGATCTTTAATGCAATTTGCGCACTTGCAGAACAAGGACATCAGGCAGATCCGATCTCGGTTGCGGATTACCTTAAAACCCAAAATCAACTTGATAAAATAGGTGGATCTTCAACACTTCTTGAACTTAACGAGAATACGTTTTCGTTAACGTCTTGGGAACATCATATTGAAATCCTGCGCAGAAACGCTACGTTGCGTGCCATTATTCATGCATCAGCCAATATACAAAAACTGGCGTTTAGCGCGCCTGAAGACACCAAAGAAGTGGTCGACTCAGCAGAAAATATGTTGCTTGATGTAACCAATAAAGAAGTTACCAGTAACTTTTCACAATTATCAGATCTTATGGCAGACCTGTACAACGACTTAAGCGACATGCAGGAAAAAGGTAAGCCACAAGGAGTGTACACCGATTACCCCACGGTTGATCGCTGGTTGCAAGGATTACGTCCAGGTCAAATGATAGTCGTGGGTGCTCGTCCTGGTGTTGGTAAAACATCGTTTGCACTCAATCTGGCGGTTAATATGGCTAATTCAGGAGCGTCTGTTGCCTTCTTTTCTCTTGAGATGAGTAAAATTGAAATTGCACAGCGTCTTTTGTCCGCTCAGGCAAAAATTGACCTGTCGGTTATTAGAGGCGGAAATATTCAGGCTAATCAATGGGCTCCTATTATGGCAGCAACTGCGGATCTTTCTAAGCTTGATATTATGGTTGACGATACACCAGGAACTACTGTTACTGAAATTCGTGCTAAAGCACGTCGTATGCTTAACAATAAAGAAAACAGCGTGGTTATTATAGACTATCTACAGCTGCTTTCCCCACCATCTGGGCGCTATCGTGCAGACTCACGCGCTACTGAAGTTTCGGAGATGTCGCGTGGTATCAAAATTATGGCAAAGAATCTTAACGTGCCCGTAGTTGCGCTGTCTCAGCTCAATCGTCAGGTTACTGGCCGTCGAGATCAAAAACCTCAGCTGTCTGACTTGCGCGAATCGGGTTCAATTGAGCAAGATGCCGACATTGTTATTCTTCTTGACCGTTCTATGACAGATGAAGAGGCGGAGCGTCAAGACAGGCCGGATAGAGGAGAAACGAGTCTTATTATTGCTAAGAACAGGTCTGGTCCTGTAGGCGTTGTTTCATTAAGATTCTTGCCGGGAACGACCAAGTTTTTGGAAATTGATAAATCGCATGAGGAGTAAGTGCCGTATACAATCTGTCGCGTGTTTTGACGGGTGTATGATATATACAAGTTGTACGTAGACTTTGTTTTATCGCTTGTTTCCTGTGTGCAAATAATGCAATACTAAAGAAGTTATATAAATCTAAGAAGGGGGATTTTATGCCTGCTTCAGTTCTTGTTGGTGCTCAATGGGGCGATGAAGGAAAAGGTAAAGTTACCGATCTTATTGCAGGTGGTTTTGATGTTGTATGCCGGTATTCCGGTGGTGCAAACGCGGGACATACTGTTGTGGTGGGTTCTAAAAAGTTGGCACTTCATCAGATCCCATCGGGAATCATGTACAAAGACGCAATCTCTGTCATCGGCAACGGTTGCATTGTTGATCCTGAAGTTGTGATTCAAGAGATTAACACGCTTGAATCAGAAGGTGTTTCATGCGATAACCTTCGTATTTCTGGCAACGCGCACCTTGTTATGCCGTATCACAAAGATTTAGACGGCGCACATGAGCAAAAACTTGGTAAGAATCTTATAGGAACTACTAAGCGTGGCGTTGGTCCGACCTATATGGATAAAATGAACCGTATTGGTTTGCGCGTACAGGATTTGCTTGATGACAACACGTTCAATCAAAAGCTTGAGGCCGCGCTTGCCTACATTAACCCAATTTTAACTGACGTGTACGGCTTAAAACCCTATGATCAAAAAACCTTAAGCGTACAGTATCTTAACTATGCCCAAACGCTTAAACCATATATCATTGAGAGTTCTTTATACCTCAATCGGGTGCTTGATGACGGTAAAAGTATTTTGTTTGAAGGTGCTCAAGCCACCATGCTTGATATAGACCATGGCACCTATCCCTTTGTTACATCTTCCAACTGTACTGCAGGCGGTGCGGTAACTGGCTCTGGAGTTGGTCCTACTAAGATCAACCGTATTATTGGTGTGGCAAAAGCTTATCTAACACGTGTTGGATCGGGTCCTTTCCCAACAGAGTTAACCGATGAGATGGGCGAAAAGCTTCGTCAACAAGGTGCAGAATTTGGTGTAACAACTGGACGTGCACGTAGATGTGGATGGTATGATGCACCCATTGTTAAACACTCGGTTCGCGTAAATGGTTTGACTGATTTAGCTATAACCAAGCTAGACGTGCTAAGTTGCATGGATGAAATTAAGGTATGTGTTGCTTATAACTGTGATGGAGAACGCTACGATAGTGTTCCCGAGTTCCAGAGTCGTTTTCTGCACGCAAAGCCTATCTATGAAACGCTCCCCGGTTGGAACTGTGACATTACTGGAATTCGCCGCTTTGAAGATTTGCCTAAACAAGCTCAAGCTTACATTGACTTTTTGGAAAAGCTTGCAGGTGTTCGTATTTCAATTATTACGGTTGGGCCAGAGCGTGAACAAACCATTAATCGTTATTGGAATTAAACAATAATTGAATGCAATTTATTACACTGAAATAAATAGGACAAATACGCTTGCACTGTAATAGGGAGAGGGGTGTTAACATGGCGGATACACAACAAAAAAAGTTTGCAATTGTATGTGACAGTGCATGTGATATTCCACTACATGCGCTTAATTCTGCCCAAGTTCACCTCGTTCCCTATTATGTATGTTCAAAAGGGCACAACTATCGTGAGTGTATAGACCTTGATCCATTGGATTTTTATGTGCATCTTTCTTCTACGAAGGGTCGCTTTGTTATTAAAACCCCTGCAATAAAAGATTATGTTCGTACTTTTGAAGAGTGCAGGGATTTGGGTTATAAAGACATCGTAACGCTTCATGCGTCAACAAAGCTTTTTGATTCTTATTCTGCCTGCGTTGCTGCAGCTAAGTCTATTTCTGGTGTATGCGTGCATGCAATTGATACAAAATGCATATCTGCCCAACTAGCGTTAGTTTTAGCTGCTTTAGTGCGTGACCGTGATAATGGTTTAGAAGTGGATCAAGCATGCAAACAAGCAGTAACACTCGCAAACACTACTAAAATAGCAATGATTCTTCCTCCTCAAGCCGCCGACTTAACAAAAGTGTCTTCCAAACCATATGGAAGCATTATTCTTAGCGCGCAAGCACTTAAAGCACGTGCATTTGGCGTGCGTCGCATGTTTACATTGAGTGACGAAGGTTTACCAAATGAGCTTTGTAGTGCATCTCAACTGCATATATTAGCAGGTAGATTGGTGCGCAAGATGAGTTTGTATAGTCATCAGGTTGGTCCTTTAACGTATGTTGAAATCAGCTCTGGTGCGCCGCGGCTCTTGAGCATATTAGAAAAGCCACTTGATACCAATGAATTTGAATCTCACGGAGCAGGTATTGTTAATACCAATCCTTCTACAACCAAATTATTGGGCGTGGGCACTGTGGGCGTAAGTTATACACCGGCTGCATATATTACTGCACAGCAATTTTCATCTTTTCTCGCGGGGGAATAGCTATTTATAAATCTACGCCTCATTGTGTGGTCACCGCATAATATGCTAACCACTAAAACCGCTTATGTCATATGGTTTCGTTATGATAAATCAATCGTATAAGCTAATTTTCGCTATTATAAAACCGTATGCATTACAAAAGCATATTTTAGGGTGAGAGGCGCTTATAAAGAAGAGGGGTAGTATTATGCCAAAACGTACACAAAAAAGCGATTCTACCGCTGATAAATGTAAAAAAACAAGCATTACACGCGCCTCAAAACAAGCTCTTGGTGATACAGACTTACTTGAATATCCCCTTGAAGAGTCAACGCTTTTTAATGGACTTATTTTTAACGTATCAAGAATGCAAGTTAAACTCCCCAATGGAAGTGTTGGCGAACGTGATATTGTTAGGCATCCTGGTGCTGTAGCTGTTGTTGCGCTTACCAATAGTGGGTCTATTTGTTTGGTAAGACAATACCGACCTTCACTTGACAGAATTACCCTGGAAATACCCGCTGGCAAACTGGAACTTGGCGAGGATCCTCTTGAAGCAGCACAAAGGGAATTACTTGAAGAAACAGGTATGGTTGCACAAAATATGGCGCTCCTTACCACAATAGCTTCTGCTGTTGGTTTTTCCGATGAATTAGTACGTATTTATATGGCAACTGGTCTTACACAAGAAACGCCTCATCCTGATCAGGATGAGTTTGTTCGCACGGAACTTGTGCCTTTACACGAATTTATCAATACTGTATTAGATGGTAGGATTGAGGACGCAAAAACAGTGGTGGGAGCTCTTATTTGTGATGCTGTTTCCCATCGTTTAACCTCGCAAAGTTCTGTTGAATAGTAGGTATTGTCGGTTTTAGTACGGAGATTTTTCATGAGAAAAAAAAGAGAAATCGCACGCGTTCAATGTCATGCTTTGGATGCAAAGAACGCTGAAATACTATTTGCCACGGTAGATGAAACAGGTCATACTAACGCTGAAACGGCAAAAAAGCAACGTGCTCGGCGCCGTCGGTTTGGAAATGCTGTTGCAGTTGACCCTTTATCGACAGATGACCCATCAGGCTCTAATATCGAACGCGTTATTGCAATAACCGCTGTTTCATTTGTAGCCATTTTCTTTGTTTTAGTTATTGCTTCACAGGTTGCAATAGGTGTTATTAGACGCAATAGCACGGCAAATCTTGCAACTGAGGTGTCGGTTAAAGCGGTTGGTTCTGCTATGAGTGGAGGCGTTGAATGGGGTAATGGATTTACTCAATTCCCCGAGCGTTTTTCTGTTGAAGAAGCCGACGAAAACACACATCGTATAGAGGTTACAGTTACCGACACAACCTCTAAAGATTTGCTTGAAGTCTTTGCTGGTTCTCAAATTCAAGCAGCTGCTCTCTCTATTAATTCGTTGCTCAATCCTAATATAAATACCGTAATTTACCATGTTCAGGTGTACTTTAACGAAGATAATAAACTGCAACACTCTAACCTGTTTGGTATACTCCCTCCCCAAGGGGCACCTCGAACGCTTATGACGTTTATTTGGACAAAAACAACAACCGATAATGGAGTTCGTTTCCATTGCACCATTAAAGGCGTCGACAAAGAAATTGCCGATAAATTACGAACCAATATCACATCCGCATTTACCCCAAGCACTATCATTGGTCAGGTTTTTGGAACGGTAGATCAAGATATCACGGATACTGCCAAGGACAAGTCTGCTCAAGATGGGGTTTCAGGTAAATCAGTTGAAGATCACACAGGTGCACCTCAATCTTCTACAGGTGATACGAAAAATAAAAAAGATACGTCCGCTACAACAAAAGACTCAAGTAATTCTGCTTCCAGTTCCCAAGAATCAGATAAAGATACATCTGAAGGATCTAGTGTTGCAGTTGATAACTCAAACAGTGTAGCATCCGCTCGTTAAAACCGCGGAACGCGCACTGCACAGCACGTATTATCTGTATATATAAACTCGCTGTTCTTAAGCATGTACATGTTTAAGAACAGCGGTTGAATTGGTAAAGCGATAACTTTTAGATAAGCATATGCATGCGAAATCCGCAATTAAATATGCATGACATTAAACTATCATGCATGCTCGTTATGTTGTTACTCTATAGCACCAGTTGTGTTACATCGCCAAGCAAAGACTCAAAACTTACTCCGCGCATTTGCCAGTCGGGCTGTTTTTGAGTGATGGCAATAGCTTTACACACAAAAGTGCCTGCAAATTCGGTGGCTCTGATGATATCTTTTCCATTCATACAACAAGCTAAAATACAGCTTGCAAATAAATCTCCCGTTCCGTGTAGGCTTACATTGAGCTTTTCTTGAGAAACTTTAACAGCGTGCGCGTGTTTGTTGGCTACAAAGTTAATAATCTTATCATCAGCCGTTTCGATACCCTTTAAGACTATATACCTCGCGTGATATGATCCAAGAGCTTCAAGCATGTGTTTTACATATTCAGGAGATGGGCTTTGTCCTTCATACTCTGTGTCTGTTAAGATGGCGGCTTCAGTAAGATTAGGTGTTAGGATATCGGCATCGTGCGCAAGTTCTTTCATAGCACAACAGAGGTCTTTGGTGTATGTTGGGTAGCTTTTACCGCCGTCGCCCATTACGGGATCCACAATGCGTAGTGCGTGAGGAAACATGGTGTAGAGTCTTTGTATAGTCCTCACCTGTTCAGCGTCACCTAAAAATCCAGAATATATTGCATCTACCTCAACTTTTTCTTCTTCCCATGCATTTAGATAAGATCCGAGCATCGACGTTGTGTCGTGCATATAAAAATGTTCATACTTAGTATGAGCCGAAAACAGCGACGTAGGAACAGGGCACACATCGCATCCAGCTGCCGACAACAAAGGAATTGCAACACCTAATGAGCATTTTCCATAGCCACATAAATCGTGTACCGCGGCTACACGGGGAATATATCCAGACTTTTGAGAGAAAATAGCTGTAAAGTCGTTGTTGTCTATTTTGGTGGTACATACATCGTAATCTGATTCTAGATATTGCATTTTCATACTAAACACTCCTTAAACGAGTTGTATAACGTGTTAAAAAATGATGACAAGAATGTCAACTAATGTATCCGTATACCAGTATAAGCTAAAACGTATGTTTGCGCGCGTGTGTGAAGTATGAACGCATGTGCTCTTGGGGTATAATGTCAAAAGCCGCATCGCGCACAAAGTCATTATCCAACGCTTGTTATAACGAGTAAAAGCGCTTTATAGATAGAGGTCAACATGGGTAAACATAGCCCTCAAGCACAAATGAAATCAAATAATTTACCTCAAAAGCCACTGCCGTATCGGCCAGAACAAAACACGTACAGCTCACTTGTTTCCAAGCATAAAACCAAGAAGAAAAACTTCAAAGATTATTTATCAACCATTTTGATTGTTGTTGGCTTTTTACTTATGCTTGCGGGTGGTATTTACTATGGTTATACACAATGGTGTTATTATGACCAAAGTCAAACTAACAGCAAATTGGCGCAATACGCAACTATCCCTGACGCTCAAACCGACAACAATGGAGATGAAACTAATGGAGCTCCTGAAGTTGATTGGGCTGGTCTTAAGGCTATTAACTCAGAAGTTGTTGGATGGCTGCAAATGCCAGGAACTCCTGTTAATTATCCCGTGTACCATACAACTGATAATGAGCGGTATTTAAGGCATAACGCCGAAGGTAAATGGACCATTGGTGGACAGGTATTCATGGACTGTGATAACAAAGAACCAGGTCTTGTGGATTATCAAACAGTTTTATATGGCCATCACTTAAAAGACGGCACCATGTTCTATCACTTCTTTTTGCTCAATGATCAGGATAAATTTAACAAAACAAAAACTATTTGGTATGTAACTGAAAAAAAGGCGTATGAGCTTGAACCGCTATTTGTGTATTACACGCAACCCGAAGATCTTGATGTTCGTAAACTTTCATTCGCCAATGATCAAGAATTTCATGATTATCTACAACAACGCTTACAAAAAGCTGTTACGCGTCGTGCTGATGCAGACCAGATTATTCCTCGGTTAAAGCATGTTATGACGATGTCCACCTGTAATTATTACGAAGGTTATGGACGTTCAGAAACAGTTTGTGCGCTTAAAAGTGAGGTAAACTTATCTGACTAGTTGCTCACTTGGCTAAGGACTCACTTTTGTTTTACTTGATAACTAACCTAACGACAGTGCACGGAGTGGGTGCTCATCGGTGATGTTTGTCTGCTTACGGCAGCTCATTGATGAGCTGGATCGTGTCGTCTTTTTGTCCGTGGCCAGGGTCATTGATGTCTTGAAACGCAACACCCATAACGCAGACAATGTAATCAACATTGTTTTTGGTCACAAGTGTTACCCAGCATAAACCTGCGTTATCGGTGGTTCCAGATTTGCCGCCAAGTATCTTAAAACCATTTTGTTCTTCAGGCGTTATATGAGAAAGAATGTTGTTTTTCATGGTGATGCCTTTAGGGTGTTGGTTTGTTTTTGAAGACGTGTATTCTTGAGCGGTTAAAATCTCTTTGAACCTCTTGTCTTGCAAACATGCGTTGAACACTTTTACAACATCTGCTGCGCAGCTTATTTGATTTGGATCATCCAAACCTGTTGGATTGGTGTAATGCGTTGCGCTTAATCCAAGTTTATGCGCGTTATCATTCATTTCTTTTACAAAGGCGTCTACAGAGCCAGCTGTATGTATTGCTAAGTTGGTAGCACATTCGCCTCCCGACCTTAATAGCGTTCCATAGAGAAGGTCTTTATATGTTGTTTGTTCATCGGCTACAAACCCTGCCATAGATGCGTTTTCGTCGAGCAAGTGCTGAAATGTTTCTTTGTCTATGGGAGCTACTTGGTCTAAGGACTGTATATGCTGTAGTGCGGTATAAATAGTCATCAGCTTTACCAGTGACGCAGGTGCACATGCCACGTCTGCGTCATCGTTAATAACTTCTTTACGGTGCGTTATATCGTAGACATATCTATATTTTGAGCGATATGTACCACTTGCGTGATGTGCGGTGGCTAAAGGATCAATTATGTAGCCGTTAGATGTACCAGGAGGTGTAAGAATGGGCTCAATTTGAATGGTTTTTGTTGTGTTGAGCGCGTATAACACAGCTCCTACAAACGCTACAGCCGCAAATATGACAAAAATCCGAAATACCTTGCTTATTTTGGACAACGCTCTCTTGCGTTTTCTGTATTCCATACGCCCTTCAAAATCTAAATTTTGGTAGGTAAAACTTGATATGTGTTTGTGTTTAGTCATCTATAAACCAACTGTCTCACAAGAGCTAACCGTGGGTGTCTTGTGTTTATTGTACCTATTTATAAGTGGTTATGCGCAAAGCGACTATATCTATAAATTATTAACATGTAACATTCTTTAGTTTTTGAGGCCTTTTACAAAGATATCAGCTACACTGATAAATAGTATGGTACGTAACGATTTTTGTGCAAGGAGGAAGTATGTCACTTTCCAATCAGGAAATATCACAACAGGCGGGTGAATATTTGGATACCGCGCTTGATTTTCTTATGAGGAAAATCGAAAAAAAAGCAGTTTCCGCTGAAGGTATTACCGCACCTCACATGAAGGAAGACGCCGAGTTTGTGGCGCACGAGCTTACGCGTGTGGGTGTGGATGCTCAAGTGATTCAATCGCGCAATGCTGACGGTACTCCCGGTGCGTGGGAAGTTGTGGGCTCTAAAATTGTTGATCCATCCGCAAAAACTGTACTTCTATACGCACATCACGACGTTCAACCTGCTCCTAATGAAGATGGTGTTTGGCAGACCGATCCTTTTAAAGGAACTATTAAAGGAGATCGTTTGTATGGTCGTGGTGCATCAGACGACGGCTCGGGCATTGCCATTCATTTAGGCGCATTGAGTATTTTGGGTGAAAAACTTGGTGTAAATATCCGTTTCTTCATCGAGGGTGAGGAAGAGATGGGGTCCGATAGTTTTATCCCCTTTGTAAAAGATCATCCCGAATTTTTTGATGCGGATATTATGATCGTTGCCGACTCGGGTAATTGGTCGGCAGAAATCCCCAGCCTTACAACTTCTTTGCGCGGAAACACCAATATTGATGTTGAACTGCGTGTTATGGACAGTCCTCGCCATTCAGGTGCATTTGGAGGTCCAATTCTTGACTCTCATACACTTGCTGCCATGCTTATTGCGCGCATGTATGACGATGAAGGCAATCTCGTGGTTCCGGGCGTAGAGTCTCAAGAAGTTGTAGGAGGCCTACAACAAGACATTGACGAGGCACAATTTAGAGCCGACGGCGGTGTGTTGTCTGGTGTCAAGCTGGCTGGTTCTGACTCGCTTGCTTCTCGTTTGTGGGTAAAGCCTGCTGTTACAGTTATTGGTTTTGACGCACATCCTGTAGAAGGGTCGTTTAATGTCATTTCTCCTTCTACCAAATTTAGACTATCGCTGCGCACTGCACCATCGCAAGACCCCGAACTAGCACAAAAGGCACTCGGAGAGTTCATGGTGAAAAATGCTCCATTTGGTAGCCATGTATCATGGACACCTGTGGATAAGGGTCGTGGCTGGGCAATGGATGCGCACAGTGAAGTAAGCAGAATAGCAGAACAAGCATTGGAAGACGCATTTGAAACACAGCCTATCAATCAAGGTCAGGGCGGATCCATTCCTTTCATTCCTGATTTATGTGAAATGTTCCCCAAGTATCAAGTTTTGGTAACAGGTCCTGAAGACCCTCAGGCAAATGCGCATTCCCCCAATGAATCTCAGTCGATTTCTTCGCTGAAAAAACTCATAGCAGCAGAAGCTATGATGTTGCGTGATTTTGCCGAGCTTGCATAAGCTTTTGTGTATTAATAGTATTTTTGTACCCTCGTGTAGTTTTAGATTGTGCACGCCAACAGCGCATTCTAAGCATGCGAGGGTATATATGTGATAATGTTTGAGTCTATTTCTGCATACGAACAAACAACATTTATATTATTGAGAAATGCACCAAACGACTTTATAGTAAGCACTTTGAAAGCAAATATTGTTTCTAAAAGCATGGATAAATCTGAATGCGCGTTATACGATGATAAAAGCTCAAGGGTAAAAAAGTTACTGTGTTGTGGTTGCTCCTTTAAATGTTGCGCCCATATTTTTTGTAAGGCAAGATAAATGCGAGACTGCGCACTTTGAGGAAATTTGAGCACCTTGGTGAGCTTTTGTTTGACCGCGGGAGTGCTTTTCTTGTGCTGGTTGAGTGTGTCGTATTCGTCTATATATTCAACAATTTCATATACATCTGACTGTTTTTGCAGATATGCGCGCACGTTGCGGCCGTTTTGGCAATTTTTATAAAGAATACCTTGGGTTATCATAACAGCCTCTTTTGTTGTGGTTTTGTATTATTGTACGACAGATTCTCAAAAAAGCAAACAAGTGTTCTATATAATTTTTGTGATGAGGGTGTCTTGTGTACATAAGCCATGGTATTGAAGAAGCAAATTTATATATAAACTCATAAAACACATGTGTAACAGACGTGCGTGCAACAAGCCCGTAAGTTATAACATACTCCGAAGTTTTTCTACAAAAAAAAGAGCCGCTAAACGACTCTGTGAAAAATCAAATGGTGCGGCGTATAGGATTCGAACCTATGACGTTCTGATTCGTAGTCAGACCCTCTATCCAGCTGAGGTAACGCCGCGTTGTGTACTCTTAGTATAATGCTCTTATCGCCCGCTCTTGTCAAGCGTGAATTGCCAACAAAATTTAAAATTTTTATTTTTTTCTAAAATACACATGTATATGCATAAGTTAGTAAGTATTTGCACGAACAAAACCATGATTTTTATTTGGTGATTCATTATTCTTATAAGTATTGATGACATATTGGTTATTATGTGATAATATTTTCCATTGCAAACGGAGAGCTGACCGAGTGGCCGAAGGTGCTCGCCTGCTAAGCGAGTATAGGGTGCAAACTCTATCTGGGGTTCGAATCCCCAGCTCTCCGCCAGTTTATTTTTGTCTTTCCTTTATGCATACTTGTAAGACTTTGTACCTATAACGCATTTACATATATAACAGAGTTAGAATAAGACGTTATTGGTGTTGTTTCGAGGCAATCATGACTCAATTTAGCTTAGAAAAACCCTCATGCATTTGTCGCTGGAGAATTTACAATCAGCAGCTTCCCTTAGAAAACAGACTATTACGCGCTTTATCGCGTCGTGTGGTTAATGGAAAGCAGGTTGATAAGCGCCTTGTTGCATGGGCAAAACAGCATATAGAGTGGACTCTTGCCTCGGGATCGCAGTGTTATCCCAATGGTGTTCTTATGCTTGTTATAGACGAAAAGGGTCAAGCAGCTATGAGTGTGGGACCCTATACAAATCTTGCACATCCTCATGTATCTACCTTTTGTGCTCGTGCCCAAAGCGCGCAAGACGAGGCCAACATTACACATGTTGCACCTGAGAGCTTGTGGGCTCGGCGCGCAGATACTCTTTTATGGTGTGCACAAGATATCGAGCAGCCTAACGGCGTGACCTCTTTGATGATTGATCTTGCTAAAACCCTTGGCATACGCGTTATTAAGGATAAAAACTTGCTTAATGAGGTTCAGAGTAAGCAAGCAGAAGTATCTGAAGTGTTTTTAGTTTCTGATGAGCACGGTGTTGTAATAGACAATGACCATTCTTCAAGCTTGACTAAACAGCTTGCACAAAGCTATCTTAAGCTTCTACAGAGCACTTCAAAAAACGCTCAATAACTTGCTTGGATATGAAGCTCCAACATATTCTCATGAAATTGTTAAAGCTTCCCTTAGATCAAAACCCCTTGAATCCATGACCGATAATTTCGGTGGTATTAACAATAGTGGTAAAAGCGTCTGGATCATTTTTACGCAAAAAGATAAGCAACTTTGCTGCTTCTCTTCTGGTGAGTACGCTTACCAGTTCGATTTCTGGTTTACCTGAAAATCCACCGTATTCTTTTCTAACCGTGGCGGTCCGATGGAGCTGTGTTACCAAGAAATTAAGAACCATGTCGGGATTTTTGCTGATAATGGTACAGACTTTTTTAATACTTACGCTTTCAACTACGGTGTCTACCACAAAAGCTTTGGCAATGTGTCCTAGAATGCAATAAAGACCAATACGCGGACCAAACAAATATGCAGAAATCGCAACAATAACAGCATCGACAATCATGAGCGCCTTGCCAATTTCTACGGCAGTATATTTTTTGAGAATCATAGCAAGAATATCGGTTCCGCCTGTTGAGGCACCAATATTAAACGCAATAGCACTTCCCGTTGCAGGCAAGATAACAGCAAACGCCAGTTCAAGCAGGGTATCGTTAGTAAGAGGCTGACTCATTGGTACAAAAAACTCAAGAATGGTTACATAAGCTGATAAGGCTAAAGAAGAATACACCGACCAACCAACTGTTTTTTTATCTAAAAAGATAAGCCCTAGAACAACTAAGAGAATATTGACAGCCCAAATAAATGCACTTAAATGAAGGCTTGGGAATAGATATGCCAAGATAATAGAAAATCCTGACGTACCGCCCATAGCAAAGTGATTGGGCGCCTTAAAACACATAATACCAACTGCATTTATAATGAGTCCAATATTAAGAATCAGAAAAAACTTTATCGAACTTGGATGATCGCGTTTGTCGGCAATACGCGTACCTGCCTCAACCTCTTTTTTATTCAGTCGGTCTTGAAATGCCTCCATACCTCTCTCTTTCCTTGCTTGTATGAGAACATCTATGTGCATGAATGGTACTATATATCCTTGTGTTTCACGCTCAATTCATATTTTTACACAATGGAATCTTTTAAACGCAACACTTTCAAGTTTATACGTTTTTACGAATATTTATAAGAAGATGTGTATAAATTATGCACGGCGGCACGTTTATTCTTGTCAGAAAATTTAATCACTTAAGACTTCATATGCCGGTCAAAACCGTTACAATGTTAAAACGCATATAAAACCCAAATTTAGGAGGTCGTGGTGATGAATACAAATAATTCAGAGCCTCTTACATCTGCACACGAACAGGGTCTTGGGAAAACCCCTGCATGCGATGGTCGTTCAGGCGCGACTGTGTTGCATAAAAGCATGAGTGCAGAACAAGCTGCAAAAATTGCAACAGTTGCGGCGTTGTACGGAGCAATGACGCTGGTAGTTTTAAGCGTTTTTTCGGGATTTGCCTGGGGTCCTGTTCAATTTAGAGTCTCGGAAGCTCTTTGTGTTCTGGCTCTTTTTTGTCCCGAAGCTGTTGTAGGTCTAACTGTTGGTTGTGTTTTGGCGAATCTCATTAATATCTCGCTTTCAGCAACTGGTATTTTAGGATTGCTCGACGTTGTGTTTGGTTCACTTGCAACGCTGATTGGCGCTTGGTTTACCTGGCATTTTAGAAAAAAGCCTCTACTGGCACTTTTGGGACCAGTTGTAGCAAATGCTTTTATTGTTCCTGCATATCTTCCATTTATACTTGCGGGTATTGGTTTTTATACCATTCCTTTTACAGAGATTTCTTTGGACGCGTCTTATGTTGCGATGTACGTGTTTGGCGTTGTTGCCACAGGTGTTGGTGAGGCTGCTGTGATGTATATCGTTGGCTTGCCTTTGTATAAAGCGCTTGTTAAGGCTGGGTTAGGTAAATTTCTAAAAACAGACTCTATGGCATAGTAATTAAAAATACCGTAATATATATGGGTTTTTCTTTATATTGAACATCAACGGTACAATGTAATATTGCACATCTAATTGTGCGAACACGATTTATTACAACAGGTAAGGAGCGTAGCACATGCACAAACAAAGCTCACATGTTAGCTTTTCGTTTCGTATGTGCTCGCTTTTTGTCTTTGCACTTGTATTGGTCTTGTTGCTTGTTTGGGGTGTTGCTCATTCCAATCTTTTAAGCGCCTTGTTTGCAGGCGTTATGCTGGCAATTGTTGTGGCATGGAGCACCGCACAGCTTATATCACCTGTTGACAAGCGCCTTCAAGCAACCGAGCGCACGCTTCGAGTTGCGTCTGCAACGCTTGTCCACATGGCCGATGGCCTGTCTGAACAAGGTTGTATGGCGGTATGCCAATTACTTTTATCCGAAACAGCGGCAAGCGCTATTGCTATGACCGACACGCGCACAACGCTTGCGTACGTGGGAAGCGAAGCGGGTATCGTTCCTGTTGCCACTAAGATAAGCACTGCTGTAAAAAACGTATTGGATAGCAAGCGTGTTCAAACATTTACGTTAGGAGATCAGGATGAATGGAAGGATGAATTTTCCTTTTCATCTCCTCAATCATCTAAACTTGTGCCTTTTCCTGCGGGAATCATAGCACCCTTGATTGTTTCTGATAAAAGCGTTGGTACATTGAAATTGTATTACGCACGAAAACAAGATATTACTCACACTCAAATCACTATCGTATGTGGTTTGGCAGAATTGTTGTCTACACAACTTCTTGCATATGAGCTGGATAGACAGGCCGAGCTTACGGCGCGCGCCGAGGTAAAAGCACTCCAAGCGCAAATAAACCCTCATTTTTTATTTAACACACTTAATACCATTGCGTCTTTTACGCGAACCAATCCAGAAAAAGCCCGTCTTTTATTGCGTGATTTTTCATCGTTTTATCGTCACACGCTAGAAAGCTCTCAAACACTTATTCCGCTTTCAGAAGAATTGCAGCAAACGCGCAGGTATTTACAGATAGAAAAAGCGCGTTTTGGCGAAGATCGCATTATAGAAAACGAACGCATAGCACCTAATTGCGCAGATATTTTGGTGCCGGGTTTTATGGTACAGCCAATTGTTGAAAACGCTGTTCGTCATGCCATGAAAGACGATGAACCCCTGCATATTGATGTTTTAGCAGTAGTAGACGATTGTGATGTGCTTATTTCGGTGTGTGATGATGGTTTGGGTATGGATCCCGAAACGGCCGATAGATTATTGCAATCAACCAAAACATCAATAGCACATGATCCACGTGGAACAGGTATTGCACTTCGTAACGTTGCAGAACGAATCGAACGTTTTTACGGTGCAGGGTCAGGTGTTGAAATAGTTAGCAAACTTGGCGAGGGAACCTGTGTTACACTGAGGCTTTCGCGCGAAGCGCGACCTTCTTGTGTATAAACCCTCTTATACATAAGTTGTTATACATCAAGAATCTATCTCACATAGATATAATGCGTAAAGGCACAACCCTAGGTTACTTGCTATAATACATGGGGTGATATACTGAATACCTAAAGACAACAAACGTAATGATGTATTCCTTATAGGGAGGAAACATGCAGGTTATTAATGCATTGATTGTGGACGACGAGGCCCCTGCGCGTTCGGAACTTAAGTACTTGCTCGAACAAACCGGCCGTGTAGCGCGTATAGAAGAGGCATCAAGTGCTCGCAGCGCTGTTGAGGCGCTTGTGCGCAGCAAAGAGGGCGCCGAGCAAGCAACCAATGTTATATTTTTGGATATCTCAATGCCAAAGATGTCGGGCATGCAGCTTGCTGAGGCGCTTCACAAACTGAATAATCCGCCCGTTGTTGTTTTTGTTACTGCATACAGTGAATATGCCCTGGAAGCTTTTGATGTAGACGCTATTGACTACCTTATGAAACCGGTAGAAATGGACAGGCTGCTCCGTGCTCTTGATAAGGTTGAACAGCATTTACAGCCTGTGGGCGTGCCTCGTGCTACGCCTGAGAGAATTCCTGTTGAAAAAAACGGCAGAAAAGTGCTCATTCCCATTTCGCACATTCGGTACATCGAGGCGCGCGATGATTATTCGTGTATTTACACGTTTGATGAACGATTTTTATCTACGGTTTCACTTGCAAAATTTGAAGCCAAGCTTGCCGATCACGGTTTTTTTAGAGTTCATCGTGGGTATATTGTTAATCTCGAACAGGTTGAAGACATTGAGGCGGTATCCGCAGGCATTTTGCAATTGGGCATCAAAGACGTTCCCGATAAAAAAATCCCCGTATCACGCCGCCGCGTTGTGTCTCTCAAAAGGGCTTTAGGCTTGTAGAGTATCTGCTGGTTGAAGGGCCTACATTTTATCTTTACTTGTGGTGTTTTGAAAAGAGGCTGATATGCGTATTGATATTATGTCCGATACCCATGGGCATCTCTCAGATGCTTTGCTTGCCGAAATTAAGGGTGCAGATGCACTTGTTCATGCAGGTGATATGTGCTCTCTTTCTGACTATGACGTGTTGTCGCATATAGCGCCGCTTTATATGGCCAAGGGAAACAACGATTATGGTTTTGACTACGGCTCGTTTGTAAAGAATCTCACCCACTTTTTCTTAAGTGGTTTACGGTGGCAAGTTTGCCATTATCGCGAGCGCCTTGACCTTGTAACTTGTGATGTGGCAATTTGCGGTCATACCCACATTCCTTTTATTGCTCACGACGAAAAAACCGGCACTTTGGTTATGAATCCAGGTAGCACCACATATCCACGTAGTGAAGAAGGACCAACTATGGGCCGTATATACTGTAGCGACAAAAAAGTGGAATCTGCCGAAATCATTCATCTCTCGGCGTAAACAATCAAGATTTTAACTTACACCATATTGACAGGCGAGCTATATAACATATGTTCGATATTTACTGATGTAAGTGTTTTTTGCGATGAGATGCTTTTTCTCCAAGGTCTTTTTCGAGCATAAAAAGAGGTGCAATCACTCTTGTGTAGACAGCAAGCCACGCAAGTGATACACAAAAGCCAGCAAGAACATCGGAAGCATAGTGCACGCCTAAATACACACGGCTTATACCAACTGCAATAACGCATAGGGTAAAGCCAAGCATACAGGTATATTTGACGGTCTTATCGCGCTCATAATTCCAAACCATCCAAATAAGCAAGCCGTAGAATGCCATAGCAATCATTGAGTGTCCAGAGGGGAAGCTATAACCTGTTTCACTAATGAGACGAAAACCGTCGGGTCGCGGACGGTGCACAATTTCTTTAAGAATAAGGTTGAGTATAACAACTAACACAAGGTTACACGCCGCGCAGGCTCCTGGTTTTTTACCCGGAGCAAATGCCTCAACCGCCAAAAGCATAACTGCCAATACTACAGGAAGAGCAAGCTCGGATATAGACTGCATAATAGGAGTAAGCCACGATCTTCTCATGTGCACAACAATAAGCTCATAAGCAGCGTTGTCAAAAGCGATCACATCGCCTTGTAGGATTTCTACCATAAGCGCTAAAAAAACAATGGTGGCAATAAAACCTATAACAATGAGGATGTTCTTTTTAACAAGACCTAAAAGTTTTGAAGGTAAAGAGCAGAGCGTGAGTTGCGCGGTTTTAAACATAAAACCTCTTTGAGTAAAATTGAACATTAGATGATGTTTGTGGATAACTTGCTGGCTCATATCACAAACGTGCGTTACAGATGTAAGACTGCTATTAAAATCTATAGAACCCAGCGTAGATGTAGTGCAAACGGACGCATAAAACCTGAGTATGGTGTTTATGCGTCCGCAAGATTTCTGTTAAAGATGAGCTTCAATTTCGCTGACAAGTTCATCTTTAGGCATATTGCCTACAAGAGAATGAACAGCGTTGCCGTCTTTGAATAAAATAACTGTTGGAATTGAGACAATCTGAAATTGTTGAGCAAGCTCAGGTTCTTCGTCTACGTTGCATTTATAAACAGCTAATTTATCAGCCATTTCCTCTGAGATTTCTTCGATTTTAGGACCTAAAGCGCGACAAGGACCACACCATGTTGCCCAAAAATCAATAAGAACAGGTTTAGTTGATGAGCTGATGATAGAATCAAAATCAGCTGAAGTAATAGCTTGTGCCATAATAACTCCTTGAAAGTTGTACCGATGGTAAACCACGGCAAAAAAGCCTATGTATATGTACGGTTATACCCAATCCTCTGCGTTGTTTTCAGCGTCGGTTTATCCGTTTGCTCATTCTTTATGTGCATAAAAAGAATGGGTGATCATGCACTGATAATCCGTCTTAGCGCAGCATGTCTGACCGCGTATTTGATTTTACCTCTTGTCGATAAAAATTGGAATCATGTGTGTGATATGCTTTAATATGTGCGATTTTTTGTGTAAAGAGGTGTGTTGTTTTGGAAAACTTTGAATCAAAATTAAAGCAGAGTCTGTTGAGTAAAACAACACAAGAGCTTACTAACTTGCTTGATAATAACATGCTTATTGACGGTAATCCTTATGCAAGTATTGTTGTAGTAAAACAGCTCTTAGATAAAGACAGTTCTACTTCAGATACGTTTTTACACAAAGACGATGGTCAAGCGCTGCGTAAGGCGTGTGTAGCTCTTGGGTTTGCTCCCAATGATTTTTGTGGTATAAGCACAACTTTATGCAAAAACCCTCAAGAAAATTTAAGACTCAGTTTAACTGCGTTGGATCCTCTATACGTTATATTGTGTGACGAACAAGCGCAAACTGATTATGAAGCAGAGTTTTTGGATAATTATCACTTAAAAATAGGGTGTTTAGAACATCTTCCCATGCATGTGGTGCTTGCTTTAGGAAACTTTAGTCAAGCACTTAAAAGCACTGATACCAAACAGGCCGCATGGCGTGCGTTGAAAAGTCTTGCTCGTCCAAACGCGTCGTAAATACATCATTGCAGAGCGTGTGTGTATACAAAAACATTCTTTATTAATTGCGTGCTTGCGCTACACTTATAAAGGGACATAAACAAAAGGAGTATGTATGGATACGTGTACATCGCACATAAAAGCACCTATTGATGCAACCACAACCGATGCGTGGAAAAAGTTACAAAAACATTTTGATGAGCTTCAATCACAAGGCATAGATTTGCGTTCATGGTTTCAGGATGATCCACAGCGCGTAGAAAAATACTCCTATGAAGTTAACGACTTACACTTTGATTTATCAAAAAATTTGATCGACGATACTACCAAGCAACTTTTATGTGAGCTTGCTCAAGAATTAGGCATCGAACAGCGCCGTGACGACATGTTTAGTGGTAAGCACCTTAATACAACTGAAGACCGCGCTGTTTTGCACACTGCACTGCGTCGTCCTGTTGACGAGGTTGGAAGCCTTATAGTAGATGGTCAAGACTGTGTTAAGGATGTTCGTCACGAACTTGATCGCATGTATGCCTTTGCAGACCGTGTTCGTTTGGGTCAGTGGAAAGGTGTTACTGGCAAACGTATAGAAACTGTTGTTTCTATTGGTATTGGTGGATCGGACTTGGGTCCGGTTATGGTATACGAAGCTCTTAAGCCTTACGCTCAAAAAGGGCTGTCGGTCCGTTATGTTTCTAACATTGATCCTAATGACATAGCCGAAAAAACCAAGGATCTTGACCCCGAAACCACGCTGATAATCATTGTGTCCAAGACGTTTACCACGCTTGAAACTATGACCAATGCTCGTGAGGCTCGTACGTGGCTGTTGGAAGGTCTACAAAAACAAGGAGCTATTGACGCTTCTGATGCTAAGCGCGCCGAGGCCATTGCTAAGCACTTTGTTGCGGTGTCTACTAACCTAGAGCTTGTTGCTCAGTTTGGCATCAATCCCGAAAATGCATTTGGTTTTTGGAACTGGGTTGGCGGTAGATATTCTGTTGATGCGGCAGTGGGCCTGTCGTTAATCATTGCATTTGGCCCTGTAGTGTTCGAGGAATTCCTTAAAGGATTCCACGATATGGATACGTATTTCTGCAAAACTGCATTAGAAGACAACGTTGTATTTCTGATGGGTCTTTGTAATATTTGGTACGTCAACTTCTTTGGTGCTCAAAGCCACGCTGTTTTGCCTTATAACCAGTATCTTCATCGTTTTCCTGCGTATTTGCAGCAGCTTACGATGGAGTCTAACGGCAAGTCAACGCGTTGGGATGCAAGTCCAGTAACCACTAAAACGGGTGAAATTTTCTGGGGTGAAGCAGGCACTAACGGTCAACACGCGTTTTACCAGCTTATTCACCAGGGAACCAATCTTATCCCTGCCGACTTTATTGGTTTTGTAAACACAAAACATCCAACCAAGGACGACCAACAGGATGTTCATGAGCTATTTTTAGGCAACTTCCTTGCACAAACTAAAGCATTGGCATTTGGTAAAACCGCAGATGAAGTCCGTGCAGAGGGCACTGCCGAGTGGATGGTTCCTGCTCGTATGTTTAGCGGTAATCGTCCTACCACCTCTATTTTTGGTGTTGAACTTAATGCACATACGCTTGGTGAGCTTATTGCGCTTTACGAACACATCACCTTTGTTGAGGGTAGCGTATGGGGTCTTGACTCTTATGATCAATGGGGCGTTGAGCTTGGTAAACAGTTGGCTAAGCAAATTACACCAGCATTTCACGATGATGAGGCTCTTGCCGCGCAAGATGCATCTACGCAAGCTCTTATTAAGTTTTACCGTAAACATCGTAAATAGTTTGAGTGTTTAAGGCTGTGCTTGTCATGTGCGCATAACATGTGATGAGCACAGCTTGGGTCTTGGAGAACTATCCAAAACATGATACAGTAAGTACCACATAAGCGTGTCTGTTGGGTTCGGGCGACACTATGTTTCGAACCTGGTCAGGGTCGGAAGACAGCAGCCATAAGATGCCTCTAGTGGGTGTCCGTACCCAACAGGCACGCTTGTTTGTATTGTCAATGACTTTGGATAATCGCATGAATATTTTTTCTGAGCTTCTTGAACTTATTCGAGACCCTCGTGTTGCTATAGCATCAGCTATAGCGTCGGGACCTGTGGCGGCTTACGGTCTGGTATTTGTTATTATTTTTATCGAAACTGGTGTTGTGTTTTTCCCTTTTTTACCAGGGGATTCACTCTTGTTTGTTTCGGGATTTTTTGCTCATAACGGTGGTTTTGATATAGTACATTTGCTTGTTGTTGCGTGGGCGGCGGCAATTTTGGGTGATCAGTGCAATTTTGTAATTGGTCATTATTTTGGACAAAAAATCATAGCCTCGGGTAAAGTTAAAGCCATGACACCTGAGCACATTGCAAAAGCCGAGGCTTTTCTTAATAAATGGGGAAAGCTTGCTATATTTCTTGGGCGCTTTTTCCCGTTTATCCGAACTTTTGTGCCTTTTATAGCAGGCGTTGGAAATATGCATTGGCACAATTTTGTACTGTATAACATTTTAGGTGGCATTGTTTGGTCAACGCTGTTTGTAGCGCTTGGATACTTTTTTGGCGCAATCCCCGAGGTACAAAAGCATTTTGAACTAGTGGTTGTAGGTATTATTGTTATTTCAGCCATACCTCTTGTTGCGGGCTTCATCAGGTCTAAACTAACTAAGTAGTACATATTTTAAGTACGAAAGAGGTATTGCTTCGCGCATGCTTGCAAGAAGCTTATAGAGACGCTTATAGTTTTACCGCTAGACTGTCTCTTTGAGGATTTGCCGCCATATTGGAGGTCGTATGGAGTCGCTTTATACTAAGTATCGTCCTGCAGTATTTCAAGATGTTGTTGGACAAACTCATGTGGTATCAACGCTACAAAACGCTGTTCTTGAACATAAAATTGGACACGCTTATCTTTTTTGCGGACCTCGCGGTACGGGTAAAACTACGATGGCTCGCCTGTTTGCCAAAGCGTTATTGTGCACATCTCCTCAAAATGGTCTGCCTTGTGGCGTGTGCGAAACCTGTAAAAATATAGCGCAGGGCATTCATCCCGATGTCTTTGAGCTCGACGCTGCTTCTCGCACGGGTGTAGACAACGTGCGAGAAGAGATAATTGACCGCGTTAATTATGCGCCGCTTAAAGGTGCGTACAAGATATACATTATCGACGAAGTTCACATGCTTACGGCGTCTGCGTTTAATGCGCTGCTCAAAACGCTCGAAGAGCCACCTTCTCATGTTGTTTTCATCTTGTGCACTACAGAGCCTCATAAAATTTTGGCAACCATTTTAAGCCGTGTTATGCGTTTTGATTTTCATCGTATTAAAAGCGATGAGATGTTCGTGCATTTGCAAAAAGTGTGTACGCTTGAGCATTTTTCTGCCGACGATGAAGCGCTTAAGCTTATAGTTGAGCATGCACAAGGTGGTATGCGTGATGCACTTTCTTCACTTGAGCAGATTTCTGTGTTTGGCAAAGGTGTTATCAGTAAGCGTTTGGTAGAGGATATGCTAGGCGCAACTTCGCAGACAAACCTTACTGCATTGGTGCAATCTTTGGCGCTTCGCGATACCAAACGTTTGTTTGAAGAAATTGCGTCTTTGTGTGAGCAGGGAAAAAGCATTGTTCAAGCTGCTTGTGAGCTTGCTGAATATATGCGCGACGTGTATCTGGCAAAAACTTTAATGGAGCAACATCTCACTTTAGACGATTATGCGGAGCTGTTTACCTGTGGTGTTGCAACATCACAGCTTGAGGCAGACGCGCAGGCGTTTAAGAATGTGCGTCACATAGCTTACGTGCTTAATGTAGTAGTTGATATGATTTCGCATATTAAAACGGCAGCAAATCCGCGGTTAACATTTGAACTCTATAGCTGTCGTATGATACATCCCGTTGTAACAAATTCATCGTCCGCGCTTATAAAGCGATTGGAAGCAGTTGAGACGCAACTTGCACAACTTACATCGAGGAGTCCACAGCAAAGTGGTTTGTCTGCAGCTCATGCGCCTGTCCAGCACACAGCGCGCGTACAGTCAGCGTCGAACACTTCTGTGCAACAATCTAGATATCAACCTTTACAACAGCCTGCGCAACAACGCGTCCAGCAGTCTATACAACAACAGGCACAGCAGCCTATACAACAACAAGCACAGCAAATGCCACAGCAGCCTGTGCAACCGCCAATTCAGGCGCATACGCCTCAACCTGCGCAACAACCTTCTCAAGCCATAGCGGCACCTTTGTCGCAAGGAACTGCTGATAAAAGTCAACTTCAGCGTATGTGGAAACAAGTTGTTGATAAGCTTATGGAAGTTAATCCTTCTCGTGGTTCACTGCTTACTAATGCCGAAATTCGCTCAGACGATGGAACTCGTTTAGTTATTGAATTGCCGATCGGATCTTCGTTTGCAACCAAAATGCTTGCAGAACCCAGCATCTCTGCCTTGGTTCAATCGTGTGTTGCTCCGATTTTTGGTAATCGTAAGTTGGTATATGCAGAAAGTAGTTTACAGCAGACAAATATTGCACGCGCGCACGCGGCTCAAACACCTGCCCCCAAACCAATTACTGCACCAGCACCGTCCACATCGTCTGTTTCTATATCTGCTCCAACACCTGTGTCAACGCCTCCTGTAGCTACGCCAGCCCCAGTACCTGCTCAGGCACCTGCAGTTGCACCTGTACCAACCCCAAGCGTAGCGCCAGCGCCTGCGCCGCAGCCTAAAAGTGTCTCTACACCTATGCCCCAGCCCACGCAGTCCGTAGCGCCTCAAAACACAACACCTTCGGTGCAAAGCGCTTCAAACGGTGCCTCGTCTGCTCGTGCTCACGAAAAAACAGTAGCAACCGAAACCCTGCCCCCTTCTTCTCCAGCGCTTTCCCAGCAAGAGCAAGACCCGCAACAAACAATTCCACGTAAGGCAACTCGTGCTCAAACACAAAAAATTCTTGACATGCTTACCGAGGCATTTGGAGAAGGAGTAAAACCTCGTATAGAGAGTCGGGAATCTTTGGAATAACACCATATAATAGAAATGCGTACCGAGCTATACGACTTAGTAACACACAAAGGAGTCTTTATGAACATGCAACAGATGATGAAACAGGCGCAAGCTATGCAACGCAGACTTGCGGACGCGCAAGCCAAACTTAAGGACATAACGGTTAGTTCATCAACTGGTGGAGGTATGGTAAAAGTTGAGGGGACCGCAGATGGGAAAATCACCTCGATTACGCTTGATCCAGAAGCATTGCACCCCGATGATGTTGAACTTTTACAAGATAGTATTTTGGCTGCTGTAAACGACTGTTTGGCAAGTGCTTCCGCTGCGGCAAATCAACAAATGGGTGCAGTAACTGGCGGTATGAACATTCCTGGGTTGTTTTAGGTAAGTTATGGGACAAACATCTAATCAAGCATTACAATTTGTATTGGATGAATTTGGACGTTTGCCAGGCATTGGTCCAAAATCGGCTCAACGCATAGCGTATTTTCTGATGGAAGCAGATGATGAAACCGCACGCAGGTTAAGCAGAGCAATTTTAAACCTTAAAGAGCATGTTCATTTTTGTCCTGTGTGTTTTGCATACGCCACCGATGATGTATGTGCTTTATGCAATGATTCTACGCGCGACGTTTCAAAAGTCTGTGTTGTTTGCGAGCCTCGCGACATAGCTTCTATCGAAAAAACGGGCGTTTACCACGGGTTATATCATGTCCTTGGAGGTGTTATTTCTCCTATGGATAAAATAGGGCCTGAACAATTGCACGTAAAAGAGCTTTTGGCGCGTCTTGCAGGTGATGAAATTAAAGAAGTTATTTTGGCGATGAACCCAACGGTTGAAGGCGAAACAACAGCTACCTATCTGGCTCGTACCATTAAAACCCTAGGCATTCAAACTACGCGTTTGGCAAGCGGTCTTCCTGTTGGGGGAGATCTTGAGTACGTGGATGAAGTAACGCTTGGGCGAGCGATTGAAGCTCGCCATGAAATGTAAGCTTTATGTTTGTTCTTGCTTGCAATATGAGGCTATGTAGGAATTTAAGCTCGTTGGAATAAGAAATTTGAGTGTATGCAACTAAGGAAGAGGGATTGTGAATAGTTTTTCTACAAGACCAAAGCCATCACATGGACGTCACGGCATATCAAGCAATCAGCCATCTAGGACTTTGAACTATTCTACTAATTCAAGCCATCATGCGGAACAAAGCGCGTTTTCACATGTGGCAAAAGGCTGTGGCGCAGCAGTTGAGACACGTAAAACCATAGAAAGCATTTCTGCAGATAAGCGCGTAATTCGCTCACGTGAGAGAGCGCATCAAAAATTCTTGTATCGTAAAACATACACACAACAAACGCTTTCAGGGAATAATGTGAAAAAACTTATTATATGTTTAGTTGTGCTTATAGCTGTGTTTATAGGTGCATATTTTATCATGAAGCCGTTTATCGAAAAACCTGCAGCTCCACAAGCAGGGGCCGATATGCCCCAACAACAAGTGGCTCCCGAAGTTGCTATTGAATATCGAGGAATGAAATACTATATTCAAGAAAAAGACGATGGAAGCCATGTACTTTCGGCAAAAGCTATCAACTCATCGCAGGACGATGCAAGTGAGCTTGCACAGATAAAAGGCACACCTATTCAGCTGATTTTATATAACGGTGCGCTGCTTATACCAGAAAATCTTTCTGATGGAACGTGGGATGTGCTTGCGTATACGTTTAGCCCTGAAAGCGTCCCTTCTCCTGTGGTTGATGCTCAAGGAGCTCCTATTGTTGGTACGGGCGAATTAGTAAAAGCAGAGCTTCGTGATCCGCATTTAGTGGTTACCGATGCAAATCATAAAGAAACTTCTATTTCGCTTGTGTAAATACGTTGCAGTTGATTTGAGAGACGAGTACCGTTTGCCATACAAAGATCGAATATTGGCAGTGCTTCTACCTTGTGTTTTGTTGGGAGTTCATAAAAGTCTTTATAAATATCTCACAATTTCAAAAAAAGACTAGACAAAACAGGGCAAGATTGTGTATTATAACTTTTGCGATAACGCACGGGGTATTAGCTCAGCTGGTTAGAGCGCCGGCCTGTCACGTCGGAGGTCGCGGGTTCGATCCCCGCATATCCCGCCATTTGGATATAAGAAGCTCAGGATAACTCCTGAGCTTTTTTATTTGTACAAATATAATGAATACAGCAAAACAATACGTTATAATTTGTAACTGATTGGCTTATAGGATTATAGATTTATGAGAGTGAAGTGTACACCAACGAGCGTTCAAGAACAAACATACTCCTCGGAACACAAAGCTCCTTTAGCTGTTTTTGATTTTGACGGAACACTTATTAATGGGCAGTCGGGTACACTTTTTACGTTGTATCTGTTTCGTCATCATCTTTTATCGTGCGTTGATATGCTCCACTTAACCTGGTGGGCTGCGCGCTATGTTCTTCATTTGCCCTTTAATCAAGCTCAAGCACGCGAAATTCTCTTTAAAAAGCTGGCAGGAAGATCCAAACAAGAAGTAACTCGTCTTATGAAAGATTTTCATGAGCGCATTATTATGCCTAGGTATCGAGCTCGTGGAATACAAGAAGTTCATCAAAAGCAAAGTGAAGGATGTATTATTGTGCTTGTTTCGGCAACGTTTAAAGGAATTGCCGAACAAGCAGCGCTCTATTTGGGTATTGATCATGTCATTGCAACGGACATGCGCTACGACGATCAACAACGTTATACAGGCTTTGTGTATGGCGATGTTGTTGAAGGCGCAGCTAAAGAGCAAGAACTTACCAAATGGGCTCAAAAGACGTTTGGTGTGGGGGCTTGGTATATTGATTTTGCATATGGAGACCATCATACCGACGACGCTTTGCTCCAAAAAGCTGTACATCCCGTTGCTATTAATCCAGGTGTTGTTCTAAAATATAAAGCTCGCCGCAACAAATGGCGGATCGAAAATTGGAAACGAGCATAAGCTCATATGAAGAACAACCCTGCTTTTCCTCTATCAAGTTGTGAGCTCAAGGCGTTTCGCACTAAAATTGCTCAAAAAGGTCAAGAGCTGTATCGTGATTTTGCATGGAGAAACACGACCGATCCCTATAAAATTTGGATTTCTGAAGTTATGCTTCAACAAACGCAAACCGCGCGTGTTGAAAAGCGTTTTTGTGCATGGATAAAAAAATTTCCCACAGTTGATGTGCTTGCGTTAGCAAGCGTAACTGATGTCTTAAACGAGTGGCAGGGCATGGGATACAACCGTCGTGCATTAGCGCTTTTGCACGCGGCACAGATGCTTTCCGAGCAAGGAGGCACTATGCCTTCCTCTCAACAAGACCTTCAAGCGTTGCCTGGTATTGGACCTGCTACTGCAGCAGGTATTTGTGCATTTGCGTACAATCAGCATGTTGTGTACCTTGAAACTAACGTCAGAAGCGTGTTTTTGCATGAGTTTTTTCGCGATGCTGAACAGGTGGATGATAAGCTGTTGATTCCGTATATTGAGCAAACCTGTCCGCCATCAGGTGTATTAGGGTCTCGCGAGCAGATGTGTCCCCGTATGTGGTATTATGCGTTGCTCGATTACGGTGCTCATCTTAAGAAAACACAAACTAATCCTGCAAGAAAATCAAAAACGTATGTTAAGCAATCTAAATTTGAGGGGAGCCATCGCCAAAAACGCGCGGAGCTTGTGCGCTTGTTGTTGGCTTATCAAGTTAGTGGGGATGTGTGCACCACCGAATTGTTGTGTCGTGAGCTTAATAGAATAGAAAACAGCGCAAAGCGTGAAGATGTTTCGTATGAGTATGTGCAGAAAACACTTGAGGAGCTTGCTTGTCAGGGATTTTGTGTAGCTCAGGGTGATATGTGGCGTGTTGCATAGGCTTATATGCCCATGAGAATAAGTTCAATTTTTTTAAGGTTTCTTTCTTTTTGTTACATATATTACAGAAATGTATCTGAATTGTAACAGAAATATATTTTCTAAAACTGCATAAAATATTAATATAGCGCAAAAATATAAGATAAAATGAAAAATATATACGATTAAGAGAAAAATATCCAAGATTCTCGTTGTTTTATAAGTAAGTCCTTCTGACAAACATACATAAAAACGTGTATCTTAGGTCACCACGATTGTAGAGGAAAGGAAGGATCTCATGAATAAAAAATGGGAACTCAAGATATTAAACGCTCATGCACAACATCGCGCATGGTCAAAACACCACGTATTAGAAGCTATTTTTGCACTAGCAATTTCGGCCTTCCTTATTGCTCCACAAGCAGCCTTTGCACAAGATGCACAACATCAAACTGCTACAAGTGATGCTCCTGCTCAAGCGCAGCGCGTAGACGCCTCCCCCGCAGCTCAACCTGTCGTTAATGTTAATGCGGTTAACGTTGTCTCTCAAGTTCTTAAAAACACCGTTAAGACGCCAACCACTGCGCAAGCGCCATCTGCAGCACAAGCTTCCACACAAACACCCGCTGCGCCCTCTGAACAAAAAGCAACTCAAACAGATACAAAAACTGGTACTACTACAGCACAGCAGGATCCCCAGCCCGCAGCAGGTAACCCTCAACCACAGCAACCCACACAACAACTTGATCCAGCCAAATATAAAGATGCTTTGGGAACAGACCTTAATTTTGACTGGAATAAGGACGGTAAAACTACCGCAGAGGACTGGTTTGCCTTTAGAAAATGGCTGTCTGATTATAAGCCGCTTAAACCCGATGCACAGGGTCAACCCGATAACTCCGAAGGTGGAAATACAGCCTTAGGTGCCGTTAAAATTATTACCGGTGTTTCTGATTCAGGCGACAAAAAACTTGAAAATGTTCCAGATGTATCGAAGGCAAAACAATACTACCTGCAAAATGTTGGTCAGCTTACACCACCGCGCGATCAGGGTCAAATGGGAACATGCTGGGTTCACGCAATTATGTCTGAGCTTGAAAGTGCAATTCTTAAGAAAAAACAGGGTGACGGTGGAAAAGCTCTTGATGAGGCAAAACACAACTCTCCCATACTTGCTAACATCCCCGATAACGTAGATTTATCTGAACTTTATTTTGAGTTAAAATCGTTTACCCCCGAAAAACAAGGCAGCCAAAAAGGTGAAGGTGCAGAGCAAATTGACGATAAAACGGGTAATGTTGCTCCAGTAGCTAATAGTATGAACCTCGGTGGTTTTACTGATTTTAATGAGAACACACTTACCAACTGGGAAGGTGTGGTGAGCGAGAAAGACGAACCATACTGGCCTAAAAAAGCTCCTGGCTTTGAAGACAATTTGGATAACCGTATTAAGTATCTGCTTGGTCTTATTGATTCCGATGAGTTCTGGGAAACTAAGAACTGGGGTTATCATGATGAAGCTGCGGCAGCCAAAGAAAAACCAGTAGCTCATGTTGACGGTGTGTATTATCTTCCTGCGTTTAATCACTATAAATTTGATGGCAAAGGAAATATGGACTGGGTTTCTCAAAACGACAAGGCGCGCTTGCGTGTGAAAGAAGCTTTGGTTAAATACGGTGTTGTACAAGTATCAATGAACGCCTCAAAAGTTACACCGTATACCTATGACGACGGAGATACAACCGTTCAAAACCATGCAGTATCTATTGTTGGATGGAATGACGATGTCCCAGCCGATAAATTCAAGGGCTTCCAAAAAGGAACAAAGCCCGCAGGTAACGGTGCATGGTTAATCAAAAACAGTTGGGGCTCGCAATCTAATACAGCTGCGGCATTTAAAAAGCTACAGGCTCAATATAAACTGAGCGATGAGCAGCTTAAAGAGAAGATCAAGGCTCTGCTTGATAACGACCAGGCAAAAGCTACGGAAAAGGATAATGTTGACTACTACGCTGGCGCATATGCTCAAGCAGTAGAGAGACTTGAAAATAAGATCAAAGCAACTCAAACGCCTGCACAAGCAGATCTTGATAAACTTGCAAAATACAAAAAGCAAGCTGAAAAGTACAAACAAGCAAAAGACAACTTTGATGAATACTATAAGAAGTTTGTACAAGAAAAGGTTGATGGCGCACTTTCTGGTAAGGGTGCCGGTTGGGGCTTAAAAGATAAAAACGGTGATAAATCGGGCTTCTTCTGGATCTCCTATTACGACCACTCGCTTACAGGCGCTCAAGCGTTAAGTGTAGACGTTGCAGACGACGGTTTTGATTACGATAACGTTTATACGTACAACTACACCAAAACTGGAACCGATAATCCGTTTGCACTAAGAACGCAAGGTAGCGATACTGCGGTTGCAAATGTATTTACCGCAAAAGGCACCGAAGTGCTGAAGGCTGTGTCTGTTCGTTCTCAACTTGCTGGAACCGAAGTTAATATCAAGGTTTATTTGGTAAGCGATGATAATCTTGGTGACCTTGACCCAACAAATGATTCTCAAGTGGTTTCAGAACAAAATTACGTTACCGAGGCAGCAGGTTTTGAGACGGTTAAGCTTGATACGCCTGTTCAGCTTAAAAAAGGACAAAAATTTGCTGTGGTAGAAACATTGGTATCAAAAGATACCCAAGGTAAGGCTTACTCGTGGTTAAATGTGGAAACAGCTCTTTCCCAATCGGCACAAGATCCAAATCCACATGAGAAAAAGAATGCCGATGGTCTTTTGAATAAGGGTCTGCCTATGCAGTATCTCTGGACTCATGTAAAGTCTAACCCAGGTGAAACCTTTATTCGCTTGCAAACCAAAGACGGTCTTAAATGGGTAACTCCTGCAGCCCTTACGAAAGCTATAAGCGACGGTGACGCATTTGAATTTGGTAACGCGCTTATCAAAGCATTTACGGTAAATGGCGTACTTCCAGCAACGCTTACACCTGATCAACCAACGCTGCACACAGCAGGTGATGACCAAGGAGAAACTCAAGGGGATACCGATACCCAAGGAGAACCTTCGGCTGCTTCGCAGTTAAAGACTCCAAAAACCTCCGATTTAGCAGGTTCAGGTGCTGGAGTATTAGGTGGCTTAGGAGCTTTGTTCTCGCTTGCTGGTGCGTTTGTTTCGCGCAAACTGAACAAAAGATAAAGCTGTTATGCATTCATAGAAGACGGATTTTAATCTGTTCATCTATAAAACGCGCTCGTAGCTTATTACGGGCGCGTTTTTTGTTGTGCTGTTTTTGCAGTGTGGTTTGTTTGCCGAAAGCACCGTGCGTCTGTAAGTAACAAACTCTACGTGATTGTGGGTAATACGTTTGTGGTATCAAGGATTTATTGTGATGAGCGTAAATTTTTAATCGCGCGTTACTAACGCTTAACTGTGGATTAGTATCAACATGCTGTACAAATACATATTGATACTCACTATATATTGTGTTATTGTTTCTTGAGCTTTATTGAACACGAGCTTGTATTGTTATCGATAAGGAGAGGAACGGGAATGCAATCTGCTTCAAACGTACAACCAACATCTCAATCTCCAGTTGATTTTGCGTATGCTGACAAAGGCTGCAATATGCGTGCTGTTAATTGGAACAGAATTCAAGATGAAAAAGATCTTGAGGTTTGGAATCGTGTTACTCAAAATTTTTGGCTTCCCGAAAACATACCTGTTTCTAATGATTTGCCGTCTTGGAACGAGTTGGATAGTTCGTGGCAGCAGCTCATTATTCGCACTTTTACAGGGCTTACGCTTTTAGATACGGTGCAAGCAACTGTTGGCGATGTGGCTCAGATTCGTCATGCCCTCACCGATATAGAGCAGGCAAATTACGCAAACTTTGCCTTTATGGTTGCAGTTCATGCACGCTCGTATGGAACGGTGTTTTCTACGCTGTGTAGCAGTGAGCAAATTGATGAAGCGCAGGCGTGGGTGGTTAATAATGACGCGCTCCAAAAACGCGCAAAAGCACTTATTCCTTACTATACAGGTTCTGATCCCTTAAAAAGCAAGGTTGCCGCAGCCCTTATGCCAGGATTTTTGCTCTATGGTGGCTTTTATCTGCCGTTTTATTTATCTGCTCGCAGCAAACTTCCTAACACCTCTGATATGATTCGTCTTATTTTGCGCGATAAGGTTATTCACAACTATTACAGCGGTTATAAGTTCCAGCAAAAAGTTCGTAAGCTTACCAGCGATGAACAACAAACTGTTAAAGACTTTGTGTTTAATCTTATGTATCAACTTATTGATTTAGAAAAAGCATATTTGCAAGACCTGTACAAAGATTTTGATCTGGCAGATGATGCCATACGATTTAGCTTGTATAATGCTGGCAAATTCTTACAGAATTTAGGGTATGATTCTCCGTTTTCAGAGCAGGAAACCTATATTTCGCCCGAAGTTTTTGCACAGCTTTCTGCACGCGCCGATGAAAATCACGACTTCTTTTCTGGTAGTGGGTCATCCTATGTTATAGGAACCTCTGAAGAAACAACCGACGAGGATTGGGAGTTTTAATCGTGCAAATTGTTTATTTTTCTTCTACTTCAGAAAATACGCATCGCTTTGTGCAAAAGCTTACCTGTGTATCCCATCGCATTCCGCTTAACCTGCAGGAGCATATGGTAGTTGATAGTGAATACATCCTTATTTGCCCCACATACTCGGGTGGAGGTAAAAACACGCGCGGTCATGTAGATACGCGCGGAGCTGTACCCAAGCAGGTTATTCATTTTCTAAACGATGAACATAACCGCAAGCTGTGTAGGGCTGTAATTGGAACGGGTAACACTAATTTTGGAGATAGCTTTGCGCTTGCCGGTCCCATTATTGCTGCTAAAGTTGGTGTTCCCCTTGCATATCAATTTGAATTATCGGGAACACAAGAAGATGTTGCGCGCGTACAAATGCTTATCGACGAAAAGATTTCTCAACCCGAGAAAGCGCCCATACTGGTCTAAGACACACGTAATGCAAGAAACTTTCTCCACCATGTGCCGCGCGCTGTTGTGTTTGTTCACGCACTTACCGCGTGCCACCGCGCCTACCTGTGCGCTTGATGTACGCATGTATTATAAACCTGCCAAAGAACGGACTTACTATGTCAACTTCTACAACTGATTCTTATATTGCTCTTAATGCGCTTACGCGCTTCAAAACCGAAGACGGTCACTATAATTTTTCTGCCGATAAAAAGGCGGTACAGCTCTATCTTAAAGAGCAGGTCGAGCCTCGTCTTAAAACGTTTGAATCGTGTCAGCAACGCCTCGATTATCTTGTTGAACACCAATATTACGACAAGGCGGTATTAGACCTCTATAGTCAAAAAGATATAGAGGCGCTTACGTCGTTGGCTTACGAGCAACATTTTGAGTTTTTATCGCTCATGGGTGCTATGAAATTTTATATGGCGTACGCGCTACAATCTGACGACAGGACAGCGTATTTAGAGCGTTTTGAAGACCGTGTTGTGATGTGTGCGCTTTTTCTTGCTAACGGTGATGTTGCGCTTGCACGTAATTTGGTGCTCGACTTAATGTCTAATAGATTCCAGCCTGCAACACCTACGTTTTTGAATGCAGGTAAAAAGCGCCGTGGTGAATATATTTCTTGTTATTTGCTTCGTGTTGAGGACAACATGGAGTCAATTGCTCGTGGTATTGGAACTAGCTTGCAACTCTCAAAGCGCGGTGGCGGTGTGGCTTTGTGCCTTACCAACTTACGCGAAACAGGTGCTCCTATTAAGGGCTTTGCTCACCAAGCAAGTGGTGTTGTTCCTGTTATGAAATTGTTAGAAGATACGTTTTCGTATGCAAATCAGCTGGGTCAGCGCCAAGGTGCAGGAGCTGTTTATTTGCATGCACATCATCCCGATATTATGCGTTTTCTAGACACCAAGCGCGAAAACGCAGACGAAAAGGTACGTATTAAGTCACTATCGCTTGGCGTTATCGTTCCAGATATTACGTTTAAGCTTGCAAAAGAAAACAAGGACATGGCGCTTTTTTCGCCATACGACATAGAAAAAGAGTACAAATGTTCTATGGCAGACATGTCTATTACCGAAAAGTACGACGAGTTGATTAACAATCCTCGGATAAAAAAGGACTATATTAGTGCACGCAAGTTTTTCCAAACCATAGCTGAGTTGCAGTTTGAATCGGGTTATCCGTATATCTTGTTTGAGGACACGGTAAACAGACGCAATCCCCACAAGAAAGCTGGGCGTATTGTGATGTCAAATCTGTGTTCCGAAATTGCACAGGTGTCTACGCCAAGTTCTTATACCGAAGATCTTGGATTTACGCAAACAGGTGTTGATATATGCTGTAACTTGGGGTCTATCAACATAGCGGCCGCCATGGATCACGCGTCTGAGTTTTCGCGCACCATCAAAGACGCTATCGTTGCGCTCGACCGTGTGTCGCGTTCGTCTGATTTATCGTGTGCGCCTTCTGTTAATAAAGGAAACAAGCTTAATCATGCTGTTGGTTTAGGTGCTATGAACCTTCACGGATTTTTAGCAACGCACCATATTTATTATGCGTCGGCAGAGGCTGTTGACTTTGTTGATATGTTCTTTTATGCAATGGCATACCATGCATTTAAGGCTTCGTCAGAACTTGCGCAAACCGAAGGTGCCTTTGCAGGCTTTGCCGATTCAGAATATGCCGATGGCACTTATTTTAAGAAATACACCGAGCATAAGATTGAGCCTGCAACGCCGCGCATTGCCAAACTTTTGGCTGATTGCCACTTTGAGCTTCCCACCCAACAAGACTGGCAAGAGTTGGTTAAAGACATTCGCGCGCATGGTTTGGCAAATTCGCACCTTATGGCAGTTGCTCCTACAGGTTCTATCAGTTATCTTTCTTCGTGTACACCAAGTTTGCAGCCAGTTGTTTCGCCTGTTGAAACGCGCAAGGAAGGCAAAGTTGGACGTGTGTATGTTCCTGCCTATAAAATTAGCGACGATACCTATAAATATTATCAAGACGGTGCATATGAGGTTGGTTACGAGGCAATTATCAACATTGTTGCGGCTGCACAAAAGCACGTAGACCAAGCAATTTCGCTTACCTTGTTCATGACTTCACAAGCCACTACCAGAGATCTTAATCGCGCCTATATTTATGCTTTTAAGAAAAAGTGTGACTCCATTTATTACGTGCGCATTCGTCAAGACGTTTTGGAAGGCAGTGAACATCTAGAAAGCGATGAGATTTTACCCGATGCTGCAAAATCTGACGAGAAAAAATCTGCGTTTCATTGTGATGGCTCTTCGGAATGTCAGGTTTGCATGATTTAAGGCATGCTGTGCAATCCACCCATGAGGCTTAATAGCATGATCATGACTATGGGACAACATGAGGCGGTACGTGCATGTAAAACGCTTGCATAATAACAGGAAACGAGCAGGTCAATGATGACTTGCTCGTTTTTTGTAAGGTGTTTACGCAGTGTATTTGTGCTGTAAGCGCTACTGCTGTGTTTGTCTCACTCATAGCGCGCACGCCACCGCGCTCATATCCTGCGTTTGCGGCGCCTTGTGCGATGTATGAACCTATGTAGTATATTGAGCGGCTAAAGCGGCTAATATCCCATTGCCTGCATAACAAACATGATGATGGTAAGAATGGTTACTGCAATGACGGTAAACCATGTAAGCATGGTCCACAATTTGCTATTAACGTGTTTTCCCATGATAAATTTATTTGAAGCGATGCGTACCATGCATACCAAAAGAATTGGCAAAAGAATACCATTTATGACCTGCGCAAACATCATAATTCCAAACAGGTCAATATGAGGGATAAGAACAATTACCGCAGATATAACCAAGATAGCGGTAATAATTCCCCGATAAGCAGGGGCTTCTTGCCACGTGCAGTCTGCACCGCGTTCCCAGCCAAAAGCTTCGCAAATGCCACTCGCGGTAATTCCTGGTAGTACACAGGCTGCTAAAAATGATGCGCCAATAAGACCAATGCCAAAAAGCGCATAGGCGTATTCGCCTGCAAGTGGAGCCAAAGCTGCTGCTGCGTCTTCTGCACCGTTAACGGTAATGCCTGCAGGGAACAGAACCGCTCCCGTTGCAAGAATAATAAACCAGCTGATAACACTTGCTACAATAGCTCCAGTAACCGTATCAATTTGCTGATAGGGAATGTCTTCGTCGTGTGCGTTTTTATCAACAACATTTGACTGTGCTAAAAATATCATCCAAGGTGCAATGGTTGTTCCTACATTTGCAACCAATAACGACAAATACTGAGGATTAGGCGTAATCTGCGGCACGGCGGTGGTGAAAAGAGCATATGACCAATCGGGCTGTACTAAAAATCCTGCAATAATATAGGTAACAAATACACAACTGATAGCTAAGAGCACTTTTTCGATAGAACGATAACTCCCGCTCATTGCCAATACCCAAATGAGCAACGCAGAAAGCGGAACCGAAAGATAGGTAGGCATACCAAACAACGCTAAACCCGAGGCAATACCTGCAAACTCTGAAAGCGTAACCGTTGTATTTGAGATAAGAAGTGCAAGCATGGCAACTGCAGAACGCTTGACACCAAAACATTCGCGTATAAGCGACGCAAAGCCTTTTCCGGTAACACAACCCATACGAGCGGCTGTTTCTTGCACCACAATCAGCAAGAAACACATAATAGGAACCGTCCAAAGCTGACCGAAACCAAACAGCGCACCAGCGTTTGAGTATGTTGCTACACCACCTGCGTCTGCGCCTGCAAGGGCTGCAACCATACCAGGTCCCATAGCAAGCAACACGCGCTTAAACTGCAATTTTTGAGGTCGACGCTTCAAAGTATTGGTTTGCTGTGTATTTACTGCGCTCTGCGCGTTTTCTGCATTATGCGTTTGTAGGGGAGTTGTTTGCTGTGTTATCACTGAAGAACTCCTAAAGCACCCATGCACATAATGGCTGCTATGCATATTACAAACGACAAGATCATAGAAACAAGTGACAGCACAAAGCCTGACGTGTCAAGATTCTTTGCATCGCGCACACGTAAAATAGCAAGAAATAGAGGAGACACTATAAAAGATATGCAAGACGCAATACCAATTGCCACAAACGACGAAAGAAAACCTTTTGCCAACACGGAATCAAAATTGTGCATGGTGCACAACATAGAAAAGATCACTTCGATTGCCGCAAAAATAGCAGCAAACACAAGCGCCAGACCAAGGCTTTTAACACCAAAGCCCAAATCGGATGGCGAGTTTTCGTCGTCCGCATCGTTTTCGAGGAAGAAATTAACGGTATGCGAAATAGAGGCGTCACCAAACATTAAACATACGGGTAGAAGTGTGCATGTAAACAGCATGAGTACATTTTTATGAGTATCAGGTAAAGGAAGATGAAGCAAACCACACAAATGGAGTGCAAAGGTAATACACGAACCAAACACCCATATAAACAGCCATGCGTTATGACGAAGTAACCAAACAAGCGCACCTGTTTGTCGCTTGGAATCACCATCATTTGCTCCAGCACCCGCAATTTGCAGGTCTTCTTCGTGTTCTTCTTCCATAACATCAAGCGCGTCATCAACGGTAACAATACCTAATAGACGCTTGTTGTCGTCAATAACAGGCATTGCCAACAGGTTGTACTTTGCAATGTTCTCGGCAACGTCTTCTTGGTCATCGTCGGGATTTGCAGTAATCATGTCGGTAGTTGCTATGTTTTTAAGTGGTGTTGCTGGTTCGTTAATAATAAGCTTATTGAGATTTACCACGCCGCTTAAACGGTTTTCATCGTCTTTTAGATACACATAGTGTACGGTTTCAAAGTCTTCATCAAGCGCGCGCATGCGGGCAACTGCATCTGCAATGGTTTGTGCTTCTGGCAGGCACAAAACCTCAGAGGTCATAATACGACCTGCAGTATCTTCTCTATATCCTAAAAGCTGTCTAATGGCTTTGCGCTCTTTTACACCCATAAGGCGAAGGATTTTTTCTGCCTTGTCATAGTCAAGTTCGCTTACCAGCTCGGCTGCGTCGTCAGGATCCATTTCCGATAACATACGTGACGCATCGGTATCGGCCATGTCGCCCATAATCTCTGCGGCAATATGATCATCGTCAAACTCAGCGATTGCGTCTGCGGCGCGCTCGTCATCTAGCTGCGCAAACACGCGTCCACGTAGGCGCGGATCAAGGCGCTCCAAAATGTCTGCAATATCGGCAGGGTGTAGACCATCGAGTGTTTTATGCGATACAGATAGCTTTACATTAGACAAATCGCGGTCAAGCAGATCCATATAGTTCCATGCGATAATTTTTTCGGGCATGGGCTTGCCAAGCGATTTTGCAATTTTAAGCGTGAGCGCTTCAAGTGCAGGGGAAAGCGATCGTAGCAAACCGCGTATTCCAACTTCGGCACCAAGCAAACGAAGCTGCGATGAACTGGTGTCTGAAAGCTTTAAATCGTTTACCCTTACAACACGCATGCCACGCGTATCAACAATTTGCTTGTTAAGCAAATCGCGCGCAATTAAAACTTCGTTAGGTTGAAGATAAGAAAATCTAATATCGGTATCAACTACTTTTAAGTGGATGTCTTCGGTAGAAAACGATTCAACGTACTTGCGCCATGAAATCATAAAAGGCGTTTTACCAGGACCTTCAACGGCAAGTGCAGTAATACGAGGAAAGACTTCGCCCGTTGCAATGCCAAGGTCGTTTACACGACCTATTTTTTCGCCTTTTGCATCAAATACGGGATTGCCCAATAGTTGGGAAAGATAAATCATACAAACCCCTTACTCGCTCATGGCTATTTTCATAAACCTACATGTACACATACACTATAATTTTACACGGTTTTACGCACCTTTTTACGGCGTTTATATGAGCTACTAAAATACCATGAGAAGCCCTAGGAATTACAAGTGTTTTTTCTTGTTGAGCTTACTTGTTGGGCTTACTTTTTAGAAAACTTTGCATAAGACGGGCAAAGCGCGCGAGCAATACATGTTTCGCAGCATGGATTTTTTGCCTTGCATATTTCGCGTCCAAAATGGATCCATTCTTCATTTACGCTGCTCCACAATGTGGGAGGGAGCAGCTTAAGCAAATCTTGCTCGGCTTCAAGCGGCGTTTTTGCACGTGTAAACTGTAGACGCGTTGAAATTCTAAATACATGGGTGTCAACGGCAATGCCTTGAGTTTTGTTGAACGCTTTGTTCAGTACAATGTTGGCGGTTTTTCTTCCTACCCCAGGTAGACGCATAAGTTCTTCCATGGTTTGAGGCACTTCTCCTGCAAAATCGCTCATAATCATTTGCGAGGCTTCAACACAGTGTTTTGCTTTAGCGCGCCAAAACCCAATGGTGCGGATAACCTCTCCTATGTCTTCGGGCTTTGCTTGCGCCATGTGCTTAGCAGTTGGCCAGCGCGCAAACAGTTGAGGAGTTACTTTATTAACAGCTGCATCGGTTGTTTGAGCCGAAAGCATAACGCAGATGGTAAGGGTAAAGGGGTTGTGATAGGTAAGAGCCGACTTTGCCCCACGATAACGCGCGTGAAGAATTTCGTAGAACGCGCATGCACGCTTTTGTTTGCTGCGTTGTGACTCTTTTGCCATCACCCCTCCTCATCTGGTATTCAAGTGTTTTGCGTTGGTTGATTTATATGCAATCAAACGAGTGGATGTCACAAATAGTAGGACATCCTGTACAGTTCATTATAACGTCCACCGGTCTTTCCTATAAATAGGTACTCAAACCGTTCACAGAAGTGTTTTTTACTTATAGCAAAGTTGTTGATTTTGTCGAGGCTTTTATAGAGATATTGCCGTAAAATAGAAAATATGTTGTTTCAATGTAGCTTTTTGGTGTGCGCGTGGACATGCAGCCACTACATTTTGTAGGTATTGGTTTGAATGTATAAAGCGCAGGTATACACAAAGCTTGAACGTAAAAGAGATATCAGTTTTCAGCTGACGGCTTGTATTGAGGGGGACATGTATGAAGAGCTTTACCCTTAATGATGTGCAATTAACAAATGACGACCGTTATCTTTTTGCTCAAGGTAATTGGTATAGAAGCCACGAAAAATTGGGAGCCCATCCTATTGTTTGTAATGGATGTAGTGGTTTCTATTTTGCTGTTTGGGCTCCAGGTGTTAAAAGCGTGCGCGTAGATGGTGATTTTAACGGCTGGGGTGAAACTCAAAATTATCTTGAACATAAAGGATCTGGCATTTGGGAAGGTTTCGTCGGCGGAGCACAGGCTGGTGAGCTGTATAAGTATCTCATTGAAACACAAGATGGTACTACGTTTTATAAAGCAGATCCTTACGCTTTTAGTGCTGAGTGTCCTCCAGGTACGGCTTCGCGCTTGCTTGATGTTTCAAAATATGAGTGGTCAGATGCTGCATATACCAAGTACCGTAATAACCACGATTTTCTTCATGAGCCTCTTAATATTTTTGAATGCCATTTAGGCAGTTGGAAGCGTCAACCATCTGATGAAGTTATTAAAGAACATGCAAATGACACCTCTACTGCATCTGATGATGAGGATACTTCAAACGACGAATGGCAATGTCAAGGGCGGTTTTTGAGCTATGACGAGCTGTCCGAGCGTCTGGTTGCTTATGTTAAAAAAATGGGATATTCTCACATCGAAATTATGCCCATTATGGAGCACCCTTTTGACGGATCATGGGGTTATCAAGTTACGGGCTATTTTGCGCCAACTGCGCGCTATGGTACGCCCGATCAGTTTAAGCACTTTATTGACGCGTGTCATCAGGCAAATATTGGCGTTATCCTCGACTGGGTACCTGGTGGTTTTTGTAAAGACGAGCACGGTCTTAGTCGTTTTAACGGCGATAAACTGTTCGAGAAAAAAGAACATCCTAATTGGGGCACGTACAAATTTGATGTTGGCCGTGGCGAAGTAAGAAGTTTTCTTATATCCAACCTTCTGTATTGGGTGGGGGAGTTTCATGTAGACGGCATTCGCATGGATGGCGTTACCAGCATTTTGTACCTTAACTTTGGTATAGATGATCCTGCTCAAAAGCAATTCAACGAAAAGGGCACCGAAGAAGATCTTACCGCTATAAAATTTGTTCAGCAGTGTAACGAAGCAGTAGAAAAGTATTATCCACACACCATGATGATTGCCGAGGAATCTACTGCATGGCCGCTGGTAACATATCCGCCTAAAGACGGAGGTTTGGGTTTTCATCTTAAATGGGATATGGGCTGGATGAATGATACTTTGCATTACATTCAAGCCGATTTTCCTTATCGTCCAGGCGCACATCATTTGCTCACGTTTTCTACTATGTATCAATTTAACGAAAACTTTATTTTGCCTCTGTCGCACGATGAAGTGGTACATGGAAAATGCTCTTTGATTCGCAGACAGCCTGGCGATTACTGGCGTCAGTTTGCTGGCATGCGCGCGCTTGCGCTCTATCAGATGGCTCATTCGGGTGCAAAGCTTAATTTTATGGGCAACGAGATCGCGCAGTTTATTGAATGGCGTTATTACGAGGGAATTCAGTATTTCCTTACCCACAAGTTTGACGCACACAAAAAGCACCAGCACTTTGTACAAGAGCTTAATGCTTTCTACAATAACAACCCTGCAATGTGGGAGTTTTCGTTTGAATCGCGCGGCTTTGAGTGGATAGATGCGGACAATTCTGGTCAGGCGATTATCGCGTTTATTCGCCATGGTGAGCACAAGACCGACGATTTGGTTGTTGTGATCAATTTTGAAGTTAATCCACACGATAACTTTAGGCTTGGTATGCCTATGGCAGGTTATTGGAAAGAGGTTTTCAATACCGATGATCCTGCATTTGGCGGTTCGGGAACTTCTAACGGTTTTCATGCGCTTGCTACCGAGGAGGAGCCTCAACACGGTCGCGACAATTCGCTGGTTATTACCGTGCCTCCTTTAGGTGGCGTTATCTTCAAATATGTGCGTGCGTTGCCTGCAAAAAAGAAAGCTGCACGTAAGGCTGTGGAAAAAGCTGCGCGCAAGACAAATGGTAAAACTACAGGTAAAGCAACAGGTAAAGACGGTGATAAGCCAGCTGTGGGAAGAACGTTACATAACGGTGCGCACACTAAGACGACTAAAAAGCAGTCTGCACATAACACAGTTACCAAGAAGGTTAAAAAACGTAAATAGCTTTATGCCTACGCACATGTCAGATGTGTGGGCAACTATGGGAAAGGGACTACATGGCATCTTTATTCAACGATACGCAAGACTTTATTCAGCAGTATAGACAGGGGTGTGAGTCGTATTACGCTCGTTCATTTGAGGATCTTACAGATACCCAGCGGCTCTATGTTTTGTCGGCGCTTATCGCAAAGAAGGCAAAGGCGTTGCAAGCAGATCAAGACCCTCAACAGAAAGAAGTATTTTACTTTTCTCTTGAGTTTTTGACCGGCCCACTTTTAGACAATTATCTGTTGAATTTTGGTATTCGTGATCTTGTTGAAAATGGATGCAAAGAACTTGGTGTTGATTTAGACGATCTTATTAAACTTGAAGTTGACCCCGGCTTGGGAAATGGTGGTTTAGGTCGTTTAGCTGCATGTTTTATGGATTCGTGTGCGGCGCTTGGCATTGCAGGAAACGGCTGTGGTATGCGTTATCACTATGGGCTGTTTCGTCAAGCTATTAAAGATGGCCGCCAAGTAGAGCTGATGGATAACTGGCTTGAACACGGTTTTCCTTGGGAAACACGCTGTATTGCCGAATCGGTTATTGTCCAGTTTGGTGGACAAGTTGTTCGCCACGAAGAAAACGGTCGTTTTTGGTTTACGCAAGAAGGCGGCGATTTGGTTCGCGCTGTGCCATATGATGTACCGTTAGTTGGTTTTGGTGGCAAAACAGTAAACAATTTACGCCTATGGAGCGCGGAGCCTGCAGAGGAAAACTTTAATCTTGCTGCATTTAACAATGGTAATTACGCGGAGGCAATGCGTTTTCGTTCGGACGTTGAGGCTATTTCGCAGATTCTTTACCCCAATGATTCGGGTGAACACGGCAGACTTTTGCGTCTTAAGCAGGAATATCTCTTTGTTTGTGCAGGTCTTCACTCAATTCTTAGAGGTTTTGAGAAAAAGCACGGGTGCGATTGGGATAAGCTGAGCGATTTTGTTGCCATTCATACTAACGATACACATCCGGCTCTTTGTGGTCCTGAGCTTATGCGCATTTTGGTCGACGAAAAGAACGTTGAGTTCGATCGTGCATTTGAGATTGTGCGCAATACGCTTTCGTACACAAATCATACAGTTATGCCCGAGGCTCTTGAATGTTGGCCAATTTCGCTTTTCCGCAGTCTTTTGCCTCGTACGTATATGTTTATCGAAGAAATTGACCGAAGATTTCATGATACATTTCCGCGCGATAAGCAAAATTGGCACGATTTGTTATCTCAAACAGCTATGCTGTGGAACGGTTGCGTTCGCATGGCCAATGTTTCGGTTATTTTTTCGCATTCTGTTAATGGTGTAAGCGAACTGCATACGCAAATTCTTAAAGACACAACGCTCCACGGTTTTTATGAGCTTTATCCAGATAGGTTTAACAATAAGACCAACGGCATTTCTCATCGTCGTTTCTTGGGTAATGCTAATCCTGCCTATAGTGCGCTTATCACCAAAACAATTGGCGATGGTTGGTTAAGCAATGCATCCGAGCTGGCAAAATTAAGCGCCTATGAAAACGATCCTAGTTTCCTTGAAGACTTTGAAGCGGCAAAGCTTAACGATAAACAACGTTTGGCGCGCTACATTAACGAGCAAACAGGCGTTTCGCTTGATCCGCATATGATTTTTGATGTGCAAGTTAAGCGTTTTCACGCCTACAAACGCCAGCTTTTGAATGTTCTTAAAATTATGGATGTATATAATCGCCTGCTTGACGGCAAGGGATTTACTATGCATCCCACGGCATTTATTTTTTCGGGCAAAGCTGCACAAAGTTATGTGTTTGCAAAAGAAGTCATTCGTCTTATCAATTCGGTTGCCGATGTTATTAACAATGACGAGCGCGTAAATCAGATCATAAAAGTTGCGTTTGTGCCTAATTTTGCGGTCTCAAACGCACAGCTTATTTACCCAGCTGCCGAAATCTCCGAGCAAATTTCTTGGGCAGGTTCTGAGGCGTCTGGTACGTCTAACATGAAACTTATGATGAATGGTGCGTGGACGCTGGGCACTTACGATGGTGCAAATATCGAAATTGCAAAACGCGTGGGCGATTCAAATATCAAAATTTTTGGACTTCGCGAGCAAGATGTTGTTAATCTGCGTCAGCCTGGTGCATATTGGGCATGGGATATGTACAACAACGACCGCATTCGCTTAGGAAGAATTATTGACCAGCTTACTGATGGAACTCTTAATCGTTTATCAGGTGGTTTTGAAAGCATTCGCGATGAACTGTTAACCAATAACGATCATGACCTCGTGTTGGCTGATTTTTATGCGTATGTACAGGCGTGGGAAGAGCTTACTCGTAGTTATACCAATCGTCACGTTTGGAATCATGGTGCTGTTCATAACAGTGCTTGTTCGGGTTACTTTACATCCGATAGGACAATTCGTGAGTACGCGAATGATATATGGCATATAAACTGCTAAAGCAGAACTTTAAGTTGTCTTTTTGTGGGTTTGGAAGGAGTTATTATGAGCAAGAAGGAGTGCATTGCAATGCTTCTTGCCGGCGGTCAAGGCAGTCGGCTTGGTGCTCTTACCAAAGAGATAGCTAAACCGGCCGTATCGTTTGGCGGTAAGTATCGCATTATCGATTTTGCGCTGTCAAACTGCGCGAATTCTGGAATAGAAACGGTTGGTGTTCTCACACAGTACCAGCCTTATGTACTTCATTCCTATCTTGGTTCGGGTGCTGCGTGGAATCTTAACGAAAGCGATGGAGGTGTATCCATTCTGCCTCCGTTTGCAACGCAAACAGGCGGTGCGTGGTATGCCGGTACTGCTGATGCTGTAACACAAAACCTTGGATTTATCGAGCAAAATAACCCTGAGTATGTGCTTATTCTTTCGGGTGATCAGCTTTATAGCATGGACTATCAAAAAATGCTTGACGCTCACAAACGCCACGGCGCCGATCTTACGATTGCTGTTATGCCAGTTGCATGGGAAGAAGCCTCTCGTTTTGGAATTATTACGCAAGACGAAAACGAGCGCATAACCAAGTTTACCGAAAAACCCAAGAAACCCGATTCTAATCTTGCATCTATGGGAATTTACATTTTTAACAAAGACTTGCTGGTAACGTCTTTGCGCGAAGACGCTATCAATCAAACGTCCGAGCACGATTTTGGTGGAGACATCATTCCAAAACTTCTTGAAGATGGCAAAAAACTCTACACCTACGAATATCGAGGATTTTGGCGTGACGTTGGTACCATTTCTTCGTATCACGAAACAAGTATGGATTTGCTTGGTGAGCACCCTGCATTTGATTTGTTTAACACAAATAACCCCATGATGAGCAATGCTTCTACGCGCCCACCTGCGTATATTGGACCACAGGGTTCAATTGATGATTGCTTGGTTGGCAACGGTTGCAATATTTATGGAAGTGTTCGTCACTCAATTATCTCTACGGATAGCTTTGTGGGCGAACGTGCCATTGTTGAAGATTCCGTACTATTACCTGGCGCCGTTGTTAAAGCGGGCGCGCACGTAGTTCGTGCAATTTTGGGCGAACATGCCGTGGTTGAGGAAGACGTTGTACTAGGAAGCGTTGATCAAACGCGTGACACAGCGGTTATTGGAAACGACGTTGTAGTTGGAAAGGGTGAAGGTATACGATGAAAAAGTTTATTGGTATTATAACCGCCAACTATTCTACAAAACACCCCAGTATTTTAACCGAAACACGTCCGGTGGCGTCTATGCCGTTTTTGGGAAGATACCGCATTTTGGATTTTGCCCTTTCTAATATGGTAAACAGCGGAGCTCGCACCATTGGCATGATTATGCCGTATAACTACCGCTCCATTATCGACCATATTGGGTCGGGTCGCGATTGGGATTTGGACAGAAAAAAAGGCGGTCTGTTTATTCTTCCTGGTTCGGCGTTTGGAACTTCTCGTACCGGCTCTCGCTTTTTGTTGCGCGATATTGAAAACAATAAAGAATTTTTGCAGCGCGACGCTCATGAGTACGTTATTGTGTCATCGGCAAACTTTGTTATGACCATTGATTATAATGACATTCTTAACGCTCATATAAAGTCGGGTGCCGATATTACCGTGGCTGTTAAGCGCGCTTCTCAAAATGATTCCGATATTGTGGGGCTAAGCGTAGAGGATGGCCGCGTGCGCGGAATTACCCATGGTATTGTGTTTGGCGACGCTGCATTTCTTGATTGCTTTGTGATTAAAAGAACGCTGCTTCTTGAGCTGCTGGAATGGTATGCCCAAAGCGATTACCTTGACCTGTTTGAAGCCATGGAGCACGATTTTAATCGCGTTAACGTTCAAACCTTTGAGTTCTGTGGGTATGTGAAAGGTATTTTTAATAAAAAAACGTACTTTCAGTCAAATATGGACTTGCTGAATCCTACTATTACGCAGGAGTTGTTCCCCGTTGATCGTCCTGTTCGTACCAAAGCACACGATAATGCGCCCGCTAAGTTTGAACAGGGTTCGCGTGTAACCAATTCACGCGTATCGGGAAGTTGCCGCATTTATGGAACCGTTGCTAATTCAATTTTAGGACGCGATGTTATTGTTCAGCATGGCGCGGTTGTAAACGATTCCATTATCATGCAGTCTTGCGTTATCGAGCAGGGAGCACGCGTTGAACATGCTATTGTGGACAGAAACATTACGGTTCCAGCTTCAACCGAGCTTCGCGGTACGCCCGACGCTATTTTGATCAAAGAAAAAGGCAACTAACCTAAAAACGAGCGAAGTTGCTGCTTGCAGCAGCGGTTATCGCAAAATGTAACGTCAACAACAAAGGTAATGGACTGATATGAGTATGGTTGAACGCGCATCAACTAAGCAAACAAAAAAACTGCATGTATTATGTGCAACCCCTGAATGCGTTCCTTTTGTAAAAACGGGTGGGCTTGCCGATGTTGCAGGTGCCTTGCCGCGTGCGCTTAAGCGATTAGGAGCGCGTGTAAGTGTTATTTTGCCTAAATACAGCGCAATTCCTTGGGAGTATGTTTCAAAGATGGAACATATTGCCGAGTTTTATGTGCCACTATCATGGCGTTATGAATATTGCGGTTTGGAAAAGCTTCGCTATAAAGGCGTTGAATATTATTTCATTGATAATGAGCATTACTTTAAGCGTGATGGCATTTACGGATTTTTTGATGATGGCGAGCGTTTTGCGTTTTTCTCAAAAGCTATTTGCGAGGCCATAAATTATATCGGCGAGCTTCGTTGTGACATCATTCATTGTAATGATTGGCAAACTGCTCTTGTGCCAGTGTTTTTACACGAGTTTTATCATGAAATACCATCTTGTCGCAATGTTCGGGTAACCTTTACCATTCACAATCTTAAATTCCAAGGTCAGTTTGGCGACCAAATGATAGGCGATGTGTTGGGCTTGGCGGGTAAGCCTAATGCTGTTCGTCAGCTCTATATTGATCGCGAGTCTATTAACTTTATGCAAGCAGGCCTATGCTATGCCGACCGTATTACCACGGTAAGTCCTAGTTATGCAGGCGAAATACAAATGCCTTTTTATGGTGAGGGTTTGGATGGGCTTCTTAGAAGACGTTCGTGTATTGTTCGAGGGATTCTTAACGGTATTGATGTTGAATTGTGGAACCCCAAAAATGACAAGCTCATTCACAGCAGGTACTCAATTCAGGATTTAAGCGGTAAGGCACGCAACAAGGCTCATCTTCAGCAAGAACTTGGGCTTGACGTAGATCCAACACGTCCTTTGATTGCGCTTATCGGTCGTTTAACTGCACAAAAGGGTATCGGGCTGGTAACCTATGCCATGAATTACCTCATGCAACGAGGTGTTCAAGTGGTGGTGCTGGGAACAGGAGAAAAAGAATACGAAGACTCGTTTAGATATTTTGCGGCCACCTATCCTCGCCAAGTAAGCGCTTGCATTACCTTTGATAACGCGCTTTCTCATAGAATCTATGCGGGTGCAGATATTTTCTTAATGCCTTCTGTGTTTGAGCCGTGCGGATTATCCCAGTTAATTTCAATGCGATACGGAACAATTCCTGTTGTTCGCGAAACAGGAGGCTTGCGCGATAGCGTTATTCCTTATAACAAATATACGCAAGAAGGCACTGGTTTTAGGTTCTGCAATATCAATGCCGATGAAATGACGCGCATACTTATGGATGCTTGCGAGCTTTATTGGACCGATAAAAAAGCATGGGTTGAGCTTCAAAAACGTGCAATGCGTGCCAACTTTAGCTGGAGTAGGGCTGCGCATGAATATCTGCGCGTCTATCTGCAGCTTTGTCCTGAATATACAAACATTTACGTAAAGAGGTAATATCGTGAGAGCGCAACATAATAGTCTTGACACAAGATATCGTTCAATTGCTGGAGCCGTAGCGGTTGGTGAACAGTTGCGGTTAACTATTGATATTTGGGATGATGTTCCTCGTCGTGTTGTGTTGCGTACATGGACGGACGAAGAAAAAGAAAAGCTCGTTCCCATGAGAAAAGTTGGCTGTTCTGAACGTCGTAATATTGCGCTCTGCGGAGAACTTAACGGTGGATGCCGCTATGGTGTAACACTTACATTTGATAAGCCGCAGGTGCTATGGTACAGCTTTCAAATTACCTCTTCTAAAGGCGATGTATGGCGCTACGGTGCAGCTCAAGAGGATAAAGTGGGCGTTGGTGCTTTTGCCTACGGTGAGCCTCCTTCATTTCAGGTAACGGTATATCAAAAACAAAGAACTGTTGACCCTACCTGGTATACCCAAGGTGTTGCCTATCAGATTTTTCCCGATCGTTTTGCGCGTGACGACAACTGGCGCGCTCGTTGTGAGCGTGTTTTAAGCATTCCGCGCAAAGGAGTTGCGCGTAGGCTGGTAGACGATTGGAACACCTATCCTTATTACGAGCGTGATGCCGACGGTAATATTTTGGCTTGGGATTTTTACGGAGGTAGTTTACAAGGTATTATTTCTAAGCTTGACTACCTTAAAAATTTGGGAATTACCATTATTTACCTTAACCCTATTGTAGAAGCGCAGTCTAATCATCGCTATGACACGGCTGATTATTTTCATGTTGACCCCATGTTAGGTACCGATGAAGACTTTGAAGAGCTTTGCAAACGAGCTTCTGATATGGGTATCTCAATTATGCTTGACGGCGTGTTTAATCATGTAGGAGCAGATTCTCATTACTTTAACGCGTGTGGAAATTATGCCGAATTGCCAGCTTCTAACAAAAAAGCAACAACGCACTCATGGTTTACGTTTAATGATTCGGGTGCATATGATTGCTGGTGGGGTGTTAAAGACTTGCCTGCTATTAGAAAGCATTGCCCCGAATTTCGTGAGCTTATTTGTGGCGAAAACGGTGTTATCCGCACCTGGTTGCGCCGAGGTGCTCGTGCATGGCGTCTCGATGTTGTAGACGAACTTACTGATGATTTTGTTGAAGACATAAAAAGTGCCGCTTTGGCAGAAAAGCCCGATTCGGTAGTTATTGGAGAAGTTTGGGAGGACGCGTCTCATAAGCGTGCATACGGAAATTTGCGAAAGTATTTTCAGGGCGCAGAATTAGACGCCACGATGAACTATCCGCTTCGCGATGCACTTATCTCGTTTATTACGCGTCGTAGCTCTGCTGATTCTTTTGCATCATCCATTGAAAGTCTGCAGGCTAATTATCCGCGTGAAGCATTTTATGCTGAATTTAACATGATGAGTACGCATGATCGCGCTCGTATTCTTACGATGCTAGGAGACGCTCCCGATAAAAGTGCAATCTCTGAAGGCGACCAATATTGGTTTAGACTTAATCCTGGCTGTAGAGCTTTGGCGGTAAGTCGTTTGTGGCTTACCACGCTTATACAGATGTGCCTGCCTGGTGTTCCGTGCGTGTATTACGGTGACGAGGCAGGACTTGAAGGCTATAGCGATCCATTCTGTCGTTCAACGTTTCCGTGGGATAATCCCGACAAAAATTGTCAGATCATTTATCGTAATGCCATTCAGCTGCGTAAAACGCTTGACGTGTTTGTAACAGGTGATTTACATGTGCGTTCATTTGGTTATGACGTATTTGGTATGTGGCGCCGTGATAAAACTACAAGTGTATGCGTGCTGGTAAACACACATACCGAGATGAGCCAAACCGTAGATATCCCTGTTGAGAACTTTGTGCCGCTTACTCAAAATCTTGGTAAAGATATGCATGCTCTGCGTTTGGTGGATCTTTTAACGGGTAATGAGTATCAAGCTCATAACGGAACGCTTACCCTCACGCTTCAAAATTTGGGTTCAATGATTTTATGTGCGTCTATTAAAACGCCTTTATCGCTTCCGTTTAAGCCAGGTGCGGGTGTTTTGTGTCACATAACGTCGTTACCTGGAGGAACGCTTGGTCAGCCTTCGTATAACTTTGTTAACTATCTCTCGCAAGCACACATGCGTTATTGGCAAATGCTTCCTGTGCACCCTGTAGACGAAGATAAGTCGCCGTATGCGGGGTATTCGGCTTTTGCCGGAAACATGGCACTCGTTGAGCAGCAAGAGCAGTGCAACACTAAAGATGACGAGGACGAGGAGAATACGCCTGACAGTGTTGAGTTTCATCGCTTTGTTCAAGACAACGACCACTGGTTAGTGCCGTATGCTTGTTTTAGGGCGCTCAAGAAACGTTATAAGGGCATTTGCTGGCAGAAGTGGCCAGAACCGTATAATCGTTGGGATCCAGCGTTTACGCGTGAGCATGATTTGCTTGACGATATTGAAACGTGCGTAAAAAAGCAGTTTGTATTTGACCGCCAGTGGCGCGCTCTTAAGGCGTATGCGCATGAAAATGGCGTGTCACTTATTGGCGATATTCCTATGTATGTTTCGGCAGACTCAGCCGACGTTTGGACAAACCCTCAGATGTTTAACCTTGATGTAGACGGTTATCCCACGTTAGCTGCAGGCGTTCCGCCTGATGAATTTAGCGCTACTGGTCAGCTTTGGGGAAATCCTACCTATAATTGGGACTTGATGGAACAAGACGGTTTTTCGTGGTGGACGCGTCGTCTTGCGCGTGAGTTTGATCTTTTTGACTATGTGCGTCTTGACCATTTCTTAGGATTTTCTTCTTATTTTGCAATTCCCGTTACTAAACAGGCTGTACGCGGTAGTGAGCAAACAGAAAGCGAAGAGGCTGCTATTCAAGCTATTGCGCATGGCTCATGGCGCGAAGGTCCAGGCGTTCGCGTTATGCGTGCGCTGTATAAAAAGTTGGGGCCGCTTCCTTTAATTGCCGAAGATTTGGGTATTGTAACGCCTGCAGTTCGTGCGCTTTTAATGGATACGCACATTTGCGGTATGGATGTTATGCAATTTTCTCACGAGGATGTGCGCTTTGGCTATCATCCGTCGTATAAGAAGGTAGCATATACTTCTACGCATGATACACAAACGCTTATTGGTTGGTGTAAAGACCACTATCATATGGACAACTACACAGCCGAAAAGCAGGCAGAATACCTGTTGAGTGAGGCGTTTTCTTCTGATGCGCTTGTGTCAATTGCAACGCTGCAAGACATTTTACACTTAGACGATTCTGCGCGTATGAATGTACCAGGCACAAGTAACGATAATTGGTCGTGGCAGGCAAACACAGAAGATTTGGCAAAATCGGCGGAATACGTACGCACATTGGTTGATCAGACTGGACGGATATAGCATGTTTTTACATAGAGTTGTTCAGCAACTCCTTACGTCTCGCGAAATACACAGGATATGGAACGAACTTGATCAGGGAAAAGATTGTACGCTGAACATCTCTCAAAGTGCTCGTCCATTTATAGTTGCCGCGCGTGCGTGCGTCCAAGCACGCCCTATATTGCTGGTAGTATCAGGCGAAGACGCAGCGGATAGAGCTGCTCGCATCCTTGCTGGCTGGCTTGGACCCGACGTGGTATTTCGCTATCCTAACCGAACTGATTTACCTTGGAGCGACAAAAGTGCTAGTGCAGAGGTATGTGGCACGCGCGCCGAGGCGTTGTTTCATCTTGCGCAGCCACAACGGTGTGTGGTTGTGGCAAGTGCACGAGCTCTTCTGAGGCGGCTTCCGCCCAAAACGTCGTCTTTTGCTCAGCAACAAAAGATTTGCATAGGCGACGAGCTGGACATATACGCGCTTGCACGCCAGTTGGTGCTATGGGGATACGTTTCTACAACAGTTGTTAAAGAAGTTAGAGAGCCAGGTTATTTTTGTGTTCACGGCGATAGTGTTGATGTATTTTCGCCCTGTGAACAAGCTCCTGTTCGCATTTCCTTTTTTGGTGATGAAGTAGACGAAATTAGAAAAGTTGTGCCGTCTACAGGTCAAACGATCTCTTCTCAGCAGCAGGCGGTGTTTTATGCCGCGCGCGAACTTGAATTATCGCCTGAAACTATACAGTGTGCAAAAAATAAGCTGTATGACAAAGCTCAAGAGGATTTGGATACCGAGCGCGTTTTAGATCAGATAGAAGAATCCGTTTATACCAACGAACTAGACGCCTATCTACCGTATTTATATCCTTCAACCGCAAGTGTTATAGACTATATGCACCCATCTGCTCTTGTTGTTTTGGCAGAACCTCGTGCATTGTTTGACGATTGCCAACGTGCATATGATGAGCTCATGCATGCATCAACGGAAAAGCGCGTGAGCTTGGATGGTCTTTATACCTCTCCCGTTGAACTAGATTTTGGCAAACAACAGCGACTTTCTCTCTCTTCTCTTGCAAGACAGGGAATGCGAGCATCAAATCATGTTGTGACCGAGCAGTGCGACATCGCAGGATCTGCAAGTAAAATGATTGGGCGCATACGTGAGTTATTAGCAAATAACACAGCAGTTGTTTTTTCTGTACCCGATCGCGGTGCACGCCGTGCGCTGCAGCTCAGTTTTACAGATGAGAACATTTCCTTTGAAGATGCGTCTGAATACGCGCCTGAACACAACCAAGACCTAGAAGAGAACGCCCAAAATATCCTACTTCCACGCAATAAGGTAGTGTTTTTTGCCGATCCTATTAATGCCGGCATTGTAATTCCATCTGCGCATTTGGCTATTTTTTCGGTAAGCGACTTAAACGCTCATCTTAATAATAAAAAACATCGTTTTCAAAAAATTGATCCCACCAAACTAACGTTTCCTTTTAAGCCGGGAGACTATGTGGTGCATGCAACGCATGGAATTGCGCTGTTTCAGAAAATTGTTCAACAAGAAGTTGCTGGTAAAAAGCGCGATTATTTTCTTTTGGTATATGCGCAAGACGATAAACTCTATGTTCCTTTTGAACAAATTGATAAAATTACGCGCTATATAGGCCCTGATGGTTCAACGCCTCGTTTAACGCGTCTGAACTCTGCCGACTGGTCGCGCGCATGTACACGTGCGCGAAAATCTGCACAAAAAATGGCGTTTGATTTGGTTGATTTGTATACGCGTCGTTCAACAATTAAGGGATTTAGTTTTTCTTTTGATACGCCCGCGCAAGAAGACATGGAAACAAGCTTTCCTTATACGCTTACGTGCGATCAAGCACGCGCACTTGCCGACATCAAAGCTGATATGCAATCTGCTACACCGATGGATCGTCTTTTGTGCGGTGATGTTGGTTTTGGAAAAACCGAAGTTGCTCTGCGCGCGGCGTTTAAGTGTTGTCAGGATCATAAACAGGTTATGGTTTTATGTCCAACTACCATTTTGGCTCAACAGCATTTTGAGACCTTTTATGAGCGCTTTACTCCGTTTGAGGTGAATGTGCGGGTTCTTTCGCGTTTCATTAAGCCTGCCGAGCAAAAGCGCACGTTAGAAGGTTTTTCTACAGGTGATGTAGATGTTTTAATTGGAACGCACCGCCTGCTATCGTCTGATGTTAATCCTTCTGACTTAGGTCTTATCATTATTGACGAGGAACAGCGCTTTGGCGTTCAGCATAAAGAGCAGCTTAAAAATATTCGCGAGCAGGTTGATGTGCTTACGTTGTCGGCAACACCCATTCCTCGAACCATGCAGATGGCAATGAGCGGTGTGCGTGATATGAGTTTGATTTTAAGCGCGCCTGCAGGTAGAAAGCCAGTACGCGTGCATGTTGGCGAATGGGATTCAGACCTTATAAGCGATGCTATCCGCCTCGAACTTGCACGTAAAGGTCAGGTATATTACGTAAGCAATCGAGTAAAAACTATTGATGATGCGCTTGAGCGCGTCCACGCATGTGCGCCCGAGGCGCGCGTTGGAGTGGCGCACGGTCAGATGAGTCCGTCTCAGATCGAAGAAGTTATGCTTCTGTTTGAAGAGCACGAGATTGACGTTTTGGTTGCAACAACCATTATAGAAAGCGGTATTGATAATCCGCATACCAATACGCTGATCATCGAAGATTCTCAGCGCTTGGGCTTGGCACAACTTTACCAGCTTAAAGGCCGTGTTGGTCGTGGTCGCGTGCAGGCGTATGCGTATTTTATGTTTCCGCCTACCGAGCCACTTACCGAAGAAGCGCGCAGGCGTCTTGAAGCAATTTACGAGCACCAAGAACTTGGCTCGGGTATGCGCATTGCTATGAAAGACCTTGAGATCAGAGGTGCTGGCTCACTTATGGGCGCTGAACAGCATGGTAATTTATCGGGTGTTGGTTTTGATTTGTTCACACAAATGCTCTCCGATGCTGTTCGCGAAGCAAAAGGTGAAACTCAGCACACAGACCTTGCCGAAGTGGTTATTAACATTCCTGCCGATTTTTATTTCAGCGAAGACTATGTCCCCGAAATTGATAAACGTGTGCTTTTGTATAGGCGCTTGGCAGCTGCAACAGAATTGAGCGAGGTAGACGCGCTTGAAAAGGAGACGCTTGATACCCACGGCGCGCTTGAGCCTGCTGGCGTAAATTTATTTGGGCGTGCTCGTATTCGTATTCGCGCTGCTCGTTTAGGTGTTCAAACTGTTTCTGCATTAACGGATAAGATCATTTTGCAGGGGTTGGAAGTGCCTTATGCACGTGCGCGTTTGTTGCGCGCGCACAATGTTTTAGTTTACCCTAAGACTAAAAAGGTTGTATTCCCTGTTAAACGCGAGCGTGAATTTGAGCGTGCTACGAAGCGTGTTCAAGAAGCGTCTAGGCGTCTTCAAGCTGCGCAAACGCACGATTTGCCGCAAGAAACAATCGCGCGCGATGCGCGTTCGCTTAAAGGTGACAAGTTAGTTGCACAAACCTTGCAAGCCCTCGAAGAATTTGGTGATAGTGATGACTCATAAACATAGTGTAGTGGTAACAGACGAGCAAGAAGCGGCTATTGATGAGCGTATTACGTGTATGAAGAACGCGCCAGCTTCTCAAATTGCTTTTGAGCGGCTTGTTCGTTTGGTGTGGCGCTTGCGTCAAGACGACGGGTGTCCGTGGGATAAAGCGCAAACGCACGAAAGCATTACCAAAAATATGATTGAAGAAGCCTACGAAGCGGTTGATGCTATTCATCAAGCGGATAGCGAGCATTTGTGCGAGGAGCTTGGCGATGTACTTGAGCAGGTGCTTCTTCATGCGCAAATTGCCTTGGACAACCAGGAATTTACGCTTGAGGACGTCTGCCACGGGTTGGCGGAGAAGCTTATTCGTCGTCACCCTCATATTTTTGATACCAACTCTTTGGCGCATATGCCCAGTTCTGCCGATGAAGTCCTCAATATTTGGGATAGTGTTAAAGACGCCGAGCGCGCAGCTGATAATACGAGTGCAGGCACGCATAAAGGCTTGCTTGATTCAATACCGCGCTCGTTTCCTGCGCTTATGCAGGCTCAAAAGGTTGTAAAGCGCGCGCATAAGGCTGGTTTGGGTGCACGCACCCAGCAACAGGCATGCGCCGAGGTTGAAAAACACACGCATGAATTGGTTGATTTGTGTACGTCTAAGAGCGATTTTGTTGCAGACCAAAACAAGCAAGACCAAAACAAGCAAGCTCAAAACAAGCAGGACCAAAACAAAGCCAACACTCACGACGACCACAACGAACGCGTGCGGCTGTTTGGTAAGCTTATGTTTTCGTTGGTGGAGCTTGCACAAGAAATGCATGTTGACGCCGAGGAAGCGCTTGATTTTGAGGTGCGTGCGTATCGAGAAACATTTCGTGCATGTGAGCAGCAGCTTGCAGCACAAGGCTCATCGCTTGATGACGTAGATTTTGAAGATAAGCAACGCATATGGAATGATGTGTCCAATAAATCGGTACAATAAATTATAACGTTGGTGGCTATAGGGATATTTCTTGCATGTATAGTTCAGACTCATCTCAAAAATCAAATGGTACGCGCGCTACTGCACGTCGTTCGCGCGCTGTAGACACGTTGCGCAATGCACGCGAAGAAGTAGGCTTGCCTCGCTCACCGCGCTCTTCTCACGTGCGTCAAGTGCCGCGTTCAGCTGCGTCGATTTCGCAAAATCCCACTTCCGTGCAAAATCCTTCATTTTTAAGCAATCTTTCCAATTCGGCGCAAGTATCTTCACCAGGAGCATCTTCTAAGCGCGCTCAGCGTCGCAGCTATAAGAATAGAAGTCGCGCAACATCGCAGCATGCTTTATCTGCGCAGGTAGGACAGCTTGTAGGAATCATTTCTACCATTTTATCCCGTAAAATTTGGGTTGTCTGTCTGGTGGTTGTGGCTATCGCACTTGGTGTTGTAGGGCCTGTTCATGACTTTTATGTTGCTCGCCGTACAGGTGACGTTCTTGAGCAGAAAAAAGCGTATATCGAAGAAAAAAACTCCGAGCTTGAAGCTGAACGCGATTCTTTGTTTACCGAAGAAGGTGTTGAAACACAGGCGCGCAAAAGGGGATATGTATCTCCAGGTGAGGTTGGCGTTAATGTAGAGGGTTTGGAACAAAAAGAGGTTGAAGATCCTTCAAAGCCTGTTGAATATCCTGATTCGCGATCGTGGTTTGACAAAATGCTCGACACGCTCTTTGGTTTTTCTCCGCAAGATATTTGGAATAAGCGCGTTTAGCGTTACCACTTTTAACTGCGTATGGTGTTTAAGCGCACGTTAAGCAGTTATTGCATTGCTCTATTCGTAGCAATTATCTCGTGCCTTCTGGTTCAGTGTGCGCCGTCTAGTTTATGCTTCGTGTTGGAATCCGCAACATCTGCCTTGTGCTTCGCACCTAAATTCGCGTCATCTGCACGCCGTGGCTCACCTTTGACAACACTTGCAGCCCATGGCTCACCATCGGCAACGCATCTGCACGCCATGGCTCACCTTTCGGCGATTTTGTCTTTCTTACAAACCACGTTATTTGCTGTTTGTTGTACTATTAAAAGAGTGTTTGCGTATAAAAGGTGGGTTGTGTTATGAAACAGATTGCATGCATAGATATAGGTACCGTTACAGTTCGTTTGGGAATTTTTGATATAGATTCCAAGCCTATGAAAGTGGTTAAAAAGCTTTCAACCATTTGTGATTTGGGTAAAGGGTTTAACGAAACAGGAAATCTGAGCAAAGACGCTATCGAGCGCGTGCTGTCGTGCATTGACACCTACGTTGCCATCATTAAGTCTATGGATGTAGTGGGCGTTTGCTGTGTTTTAACAGCCGCCGCCCGTGAATCGCATAATGTAAGCCCTCTGTTAGATGGACTATCCTCAAAGGGTCTTATTGCGCAGGTTATTGGTGGTAAAACCGAAGGTTGCCTGACGTTTTTGGGTATATGCCAAGACTTTCCAAACCAGCGCATTTTAGCTGTTGATAATGGTGGTGGCTCTACCGAGTTAACCGTTGGTCGTTTGGCCGAAGAAGAAGAGCTTTCATATCGTCCAACCAATGATGCAAAGCCAACCCATCACATGCTTCCCGTGGTGGAGCGTGTTATGTCTATTGGTATAGGGTGCCGTCGTTTAAGCGATTCGTATAATTTGTATACTGGCATTCCTACCGCAGAAAAAATAGAGCAGGCGCGCGCGTTTGTGCGCAATAGCTTTGCAGGTGCGGTGGACGAAGAGGGTATTTTAATGCTTGAGCCACAAAAGATGATTGCTTGTGGCGGAACAGTAACTTCGTTGGTTGCAATGTTACACGAGCTTGAGCCTTACGATCCTACTTTTGTTCATTTGCACACGCTTACATTTGACGAAATAGAAGGTCTTATTGCTCGTATGAGCAAGCTCGATTTGGACGGGCTTAAAGCACTTCCTGGCCTGCAAGAAAAACGCGCCGATGTAATTTTTGGCGGTGCTCTTATCTTGAGCGAACTTATGAAATGTTCGGGCTTTAAAGAGCTTACGGTGAGCGAACACGATTTGCTGGTCGGTCTTGGTATTTGTGCTGCTGCAGAGTATCACAACGACTATGTGCCCTTGCCCTGGAAGCCTGGTTTGGCTCGTTTGTAAGATTGCGTGTCGCTTGCGCGCATTTCCGCACATCTTATACAAATTTTTAATTTATGCTTTATGGATCGCGCATTCCGTGTTAAAGTGTTAAGAGTTTTCATGCTCTTTATACGAGCGCATCGCGTAATGCGTGTTTGGGGGCGTGGTGGAATTGGCAGACGCAGAGGACTTAAAATCCTCCGACTTCGGTCATGTGGGTTCGAGTCCCACCGCCCCCACCAGCTTTTTTCTTATTAAATACCCCTTTTTACCTGCAGAAACGCAAACACTCTCATACGTAAAAATTCATCAATTGCGCTCAATGTGTAAAAGTGCGAATTCCCGTGTTTAACTGGTAGAATAGATTTTGAACGGTTCACTAAAAAATCTTATGCAATAAAAACGCAACAGATTTTATACTGTAATATAAACGTGAAAAGTTTTGTACGTGCGTTGCGTCAATCGTGATAAGGAGCTTATACCATGTCGGCTACACTTTCTTCTAACTTAACGCGCGAAAAGGCATTTGCGCTGCTCAAACAGTACAATCAAGAGGAATTTCATATTATTCATGGACTTACCTTAGAGCGTTTAATGCGCTATTTTGCAGCAATTCACGATAAAGATAATATTGATTTTTGGGGTCAAGTTGGCTTGCTGCACGATATGGATTGGGAAGTTTGTGACGGCGATGAAGACCACACTCTTTGTACCGAGCGCTTGCTTACCAAAGAAGGAGCCTCTGCGGAGCTCATTCGCGCAATTCAAACGCACAATTCCGACTTCAATGACAGTCTTCCTAAGCCTGAACTTAAAATGGAGCGCGTGCTTTTTGCTGCAGACGAAACATCGGGACTTATTGACGCGTGTGCGCGTCTTCGTCCTTCAAAATCTTGTCAGGATCTTGAACTTTCAAGCCTTAAGAAGAAATTTAAAAACAAAAAATTTGCCGCTGCATGTGCGCGCGAGCAAATGACTTTAGGGGCTGAGTATAACTCTTGCGATGTTGAGACGATGCTTGCCGCTGTTTTGGCTGCATGCAAGGCAACCGACCCTAATCGTGCCCAATGGTTAAAAGACAATCCTTCGTGGTTGGACGAGAATCCACAAAATAGCGATGAAGCACTTCTTGAGGTTGCGCAGCACATGTAGTTTGTAGTGTAAATCTCTTGTTCGGAAGGTAGTTGGCGGTACCGTACATACCGAAGGCGCGTGCTACACCAGATGCCTATGGCATGCGCCTCCATCAACCGTCTTTGCCGCCTTTTATACGTCCTTTATAGGAAACGCCGCCATAGAACATTGCCATATAAACAAACACATCACTACCGTATAAAACTTAATTCTTACTGATAGGTATATTGTGTATACTAAATACGGTTCTTGCCGTAAACTGACGCACTTGTAACCACGTTATTTTATGGTAAAAACACCAATCGCGTGGCAAAAACGTTTTGTTTTATGGTATATAACTAGTTTGTCAGGTAAAACCATAATTTTGCTTGGAGCAACAAACAAATGAGGAGTGGATATGGCGTTTCTTTCCAGAAGAAACTTTTTATATGGAACGGCTGCAAGCACAGCTATGCTTGGCATGCTTGGTGGGTTAGGCGGTTGCTCGACTGCGGACAACACTAAAGAGTCGCAAGATGTAGATTTATCTCGTATTGCCGATCAGGATTTAATTTCCAAAGCGCAAGCCGAAAAAGAGCTGATCGTGTATGGCTCTGCAGAAGAACCTTTTGTGGCGGCGGCGTGTAACAATTTTCAAAAGCTTTTTGGTATCACCACTAAATTTATGCGCCTTTCTACGGGCGAAGTTCAGGCAAAAATCGAAGAAGAAAACGGCAATCCATCAGGTGATGTGTGGTTTGGAGGCACTACCGATCCCTATAATATTGCTGCTTCAAAGGGACTGCTTGAGCCTTATGAAGCTCGTAATGCAACGCACTTACTTTCTCCGCATTACAAAGACGATCACAATTATTGGTATGGTATTTATAAAGGTAGCTTGGGCTTTTTCTACAATAAAGCAGAGCTTGATAGACGATCGCTTGAAGCTCCATCAGACTGGCCCGATTTGCTTAAGCCCGAGTATAAGGGCTTAATTTGGTCTTCTAATTACAACACAGCTGGTACAGCCAAGCTGCTTATTAACACCATGATTCAAAAATATGGTCATGATAAGGGTATAAAGTACCTTGTTGATTTGGATAAAAACATTGCGGTTTATAGTAAAAGTGGCGTTGGCCCTGCGCAAAATGTTGGCACCGGGGAGTGTACTATTGGCATTGGGTTTGTTTCGCTAGCTATTAAGCAAATTGTAACCAATGGTTATAAAGACATTCGAATTGTAATTCCTTCATCGGGAACAAGTTATGAAATTGGTGCCACAGCTATTATCAAAGGTTGTAAGCACCCGTATGCTGCGCAACTTTGGATTGAGTACGCGCTTTCGCCGCAATGCGTTGAGCGTGCTCAGGAAGTGGGCTCTAATCCGTTTTTGGTTATCGACGACGCACAACAGCCGCCTCTTGCTGCAGAATTTGGTCTTGATCCTAATAATGTTATGGATTACGACTTTGAGGACGCCAAGAAAAACACCGAGCGTTATGTGCACGAGGTCATGCAAGCACTTAAAGGCGGAGACTCTCGCTTTAAGACAAAATAGGGGTTTATCGCGCCTCACAGTTGCGCGTTGGGTGTCTACGCAGTATAGGTAGGTGTGCCTAGGGCGCACCGAGACATCAATTGCTCTGCAGGTGTCTACGCAGTATAGGTAGGCACCTGCAACTTGTTTGCTTATAAGCGGGTAGAAGAAGCAGATGATGTGCCGTTTTGCTTCTTGTTTTGTTTATCGTACAAAAGATAGTTTTTAACAAAAACGATACCCGCCAGTGCAAGTGCGCACCCTAATCCCGTGTAGAAAAACGCAATAAAGAAGTTGGGCAAAACATGGTATGCACGCAGACCAATGCCTCCGCCCATCATAACCGCCATAATAGTATACGATTTAAGGTCAAAAAAACACCAAAAAGGTTGCGCAGACGTATAGGCCATGATTCTTGCAGTATGCTTTGTGCTCATATTGAAAAACATTAACGCAAATAGGCAAAAAATTATAAGCGAAAGCGCGTAAGCCATCCATGTGGCCTCGATGAGGGCATATGAGAGCAATCCAAGGCGCGCAACATTAAAACCAGCTATAAGCCATACAATACCTGCTATGAGTAAAAGTGTTCGTTTGTTAACGTAAAACATGGTAGGCTCCGTTTCGTATGTGATTATGAGCTTATTTTACCCACGCCGAATAAATTTTTCAGGGGATATAACTCTTAACAGAACCAACACGCGGCATGCTGCATTATAAAGATTAGTCATCTTGTCGTAGTGGCTGATACTTTGGATAATATTTACGCGTAGAAATACGTCTTCTCATGTAGTCTAAAAAGCGCACGAACGATCGATCCTTTTCGTACCACTGTGTAAACTTATAGCCCTTAGCAAGATGGGTGTTTATCAGGTCTTTATCCGCAGGGCTTCCATATTTTTTAAGCACGCTTGGGTCTACATATAACCAAAGGCCACGTTCATCGTGATAATGCGGCGATAGGTGCTTATGTTCAATTAAGTCTTCTACAACATAATGCATAAAATTGCATCCACCAGCTGTCATATAATATGAAGATCGGCCTTGACGAAGATTAATTTCAAATACTTTATACGTTTGATCGCGTGCGTCGTACTTTAAATCAAAGTTAGCAAAACCACGATAGCCAATGTCTTGTAAGAAACGAGCGTAGCGATCATAAAGAGCTTTGTCGCCCATAGTCAAAAGGGCATTATAATTACCTATCTCGTAGGGCAAACACTCGTCTAAAAGGCATTTTCCAAGGCACATCATGCTAACTTTGCCGCAGCTATCTACATATGCGTTTAACACGTACATTGCCGAAGAGTCGCCTGGAATAAAGTCTTGCACAACTAACTTTCCGTGATAGCCCTCATTATAAATTGTATTCACCACGTGCTCTAATTCGTCGCGCGTATTAATCTTGTAAAACTTTTTCTTGCCTTCAAAATTCATATGAGCAAACTCAATGCTGTCGTCAGCTTTTAGCCCAACAGGAAACGTGAGCCCCAAATCCAAATCATTTTTAGTTTTTTTGGTTATAATTTTTGTTGCAGGATAATCCAGACCATAATCTTGGCAAATCTGATAAAAATTAATTTTGTTTTCTAGTTTTTTCTGCAGGTCGTAATCGATGTAATTAAATACAAAATGCTTTTCGAGCTCGTGTTTATGCTTAACAATAAGTGCCGTGTAACCATCAGAGCATGAAATAAGTAACAAGGGCTTGTTTTGCTCACTAAAACGTTGGACCACGCTTTCAAGGACGCGCAGAAAGCCTGTGTCTGTGTCAAAATCCTTATGGACTTCTACATCGACAATCTTTGATGCACGAGTAAAGCGCAGTGCTTTCACTCCAAAAGCATATGAATGAACTCCATATGCCTCGTGTAAAGAACGAGCAACACCGTATGCGTTAATATCGGTTCCTAAAACAATGGGAATGAACTGCATTATACTCTCTTTCGACCACAGGTTTTGATAATTGCGTCGCCTAAAACTTGGGTAGTATCTACAACGTTTTTATGGGTTATACCCAGCGTAGAAAGCTCCGTACAGGCAAGAATAACAATCGCATCCTGCGTATATTTGTCAATGAGCGAATCCAGAGTGGGGAACTGAGTTGCGCCAGTTTTTTTCACATCATATATTACGTCTGTAATGGTATTTTGCTCTTCTTCTGTGGGATAGATAACCTTAAGATCGTGTAGCGCTGCATAGCGCTCATACAACTTTGTTGAGCGTGTGCCTTGTGTGGCAAAGACAGCAACATTTTTGGTGCCCATTTGTTTACAACGAGCAAGCGTCTCATCTACCATGTTAATAATTTTTCCTTGAGCCATAGAAGCCATTGCGTCAAAAAAGTAGTGGCTTGTGTTACACGGAAACGCAATCAAAGGCACGTTCAGATTGTTTAGTATCTGAAAATCCCCTTTGACGGCATCAAGAAACACTTGATCTTTACCATGCAAGATAACATCTGTTCGATCGGGAAGGGTGGCATGATTTAAGATGATGGCGTTTATGTGGTCTTGATCTTTGTCGGCTGCCGTATGGCGAACAATATAATCAAAAAGAACGGATGTAGCTAAAGGCCCCATGCCGCCGATGATACCCAATTCATAGTTCATAATTTCAGATCCTTTTTCGTATTTTTCTCATTGTATCATACAACGAACTGCCGTTGCGCTGCGGGTGGATCTATAGCAGATGTTGCACAAGGACAGATAGGGTGGAGCGTGGCGCATGCGCGCATATCAGTTGGGGGAGTGTTGTGAGGCAACTTGTATAGGCGCTTTTCCCGTCTACCGACGTGTTGGATACGTTCACCAGATTATTATGCCGCTTAAAACCATTGTGGATATTCACATATTATTATACTAACTGCTGCGACCATGGGAGTGCACCATTTTCTGCGTTTGATCATGCATATACCTTTGTTTAAAGCAACCAATATACAGTCATATTACTATAGAGGATGGATGAATTATGCTACCTAAATCATCAGACTTGTCAGGCAAATTTACGCACAGTTTAAGCCGTAGGCAATTTGTCTCGGGAGGAATTGCGCTCAGCGCGCTTGGCGTGGGGCTGGGTTTTATAACTCCCATTATGTCTCGTACCGCTTTTGCAAATCAGAAAGATCAAAATAGTATTGCTGGGAAAGATGTTCAAACTATTTTACGTGCAATGACACGTCGACAAAAAATTGAGCAAATGCTTATGCCCGATTTTAGACAGTGGGGAGCAAAAAATGGTCAGAAACCGTCAGATCTTACCGCAATGAATGATGAGGTGCGCGCAGCACTAGATGAGTTCCACTTTGGTGGCGTAATACTTTTTGCCAACAATGTTAAAGAAACCGAACAAACGCTCAAGCTGACGCGCGATATGCAGGCTGCGGCTCTACAAAACTCCAAACATGATCCTTGCGGTGATATCCCACTTTTCCTTACGATTGACCAAGAGGGCGGCATTGTTTATCGTTTAGGAAGTGGTACTGCTTTACCAGGTAATATGGCTGTTGGCGCCACGCGTAATCCTGATTACGCACAAGAATGCGGAGAAATTATTGGGCGCGAGCTGAGCGCACTTGGCATAAACGTTAATTTTGCACCCGTTTTTGATGTAAACAATAATCCGTCTAATCCTGTTATTGGTTTACGCTCGTTTGGCGAAAAACCTGAGCTTGTTAGTTCAATGGGCGTTGCAATGATGAAAGGTATGCAAAAATATAACATCATCGCAACGGCGAAGCATTTTCCCGGTCATGGTGATGTTGCTGTGGATTCGCATATTGGTTTGCCACGTGTTGATAAAACAAAAGAACAACTTGAAAATCTTGAATTTATCCCCTTTAAAGCTGCTGTTAAGTCGGGTATCGATATGATTATGACAGCACACATTCAATATCCTAAAATTGAAACTACTAAAGTTAAATCAACTAACCCTAAAAAAGGAGAGTTCGAACTCCCCGCTACTCTGTCTAAGGTGATTATGACTGACATTTTGCGTACAGAGATGGGTTTTAAGGGCGTGTCAGTTACCGATGCTTTGGGAATGGGCGCTATAGCCGAAAATTTCACTCCTTTTGACGCGGTTAAAAGAGTGTTTCTTGCTGGGGTAGATATTGCACTTATGCCTATGGTGCTCAGAAACACGGCTGATATTGATAAGCTGCGCAAGTTAATAGATGCTTTAGAGAAAGATAAAGATATTACTGACACGAGACTGAATGAATCGGTTACGCGCATTCTTAATCTTAAAAAGAAGCGCGGTATTCTTGATTATGCGAAATCAGTAAAAGAATGGGCAACTGCATTGAACTTTGCAAATGCGCAGGTAGGTTCAAAAGAAAATCGAGCGATTGAACGAAAGGTTTCCGAGGCGGCAGTCACGGTGGTTAAAAACGAAAACAATGTCCTGCCATTTGCACCGACTGCTTCGGACAAAGTATTGCTCATTACTGCATTTGCAAATGAAATTCCAGGTGTAAAGTTAGCAATCCGTCGTCTGAAACACGATAAGGTTTTACCAGAAGACGTAGTTTGTGACGTTGATAATTACATTAAAACAGGAGAAGAAACGGAAGAGCAAATCAGCGCAACTGTAGATGAACTCAAGAACAAAATTAAAGGGTATTCGATGGTTGTTGCTGTGTCGCGCGTGTATTCAGCAAAATATCTTACTGATAAAAAGAAATCTCCGTATAGCGTTTTTGCAACCACGTCCTTAGTTAATGCCTGCGCCGATGCAAAAATACCAATTTCAGTGATGTCCATAGCAAACCCCTACGATGCGGCTCTTTATACAAATGCATCTGCAGTGCTATGTGTTTACGGCAATAAGGGAATGGATCCAACAGAAAAGCTTGAGCCGTCTAAAGCTTTTGGGCCCAATATCCCTGCAGGTATTGAGGCTATTTTTGGTGGTTCTATGCCCTTGGGTAAATTGCCTGTGACATTTTATGCAATAAAAACTAATGCTTCAAATGATGCAGAATTTGACACCAGTACGGTTATTATGCCCTATGGTTCATCAGTAAGCGTGATAAGTTTAGACCAGAAACGCGCAATGACTACCTCAACAAATAATACAACTTCAAATGGTGAACAGACTTCTACTCCATCGCAAGAAAACACAAAGCCTGGAAACAGTGCAGGGAACACTACACAAAACGGTGCATCAGACGATGATCAACAGAATGAAGGAAAAAGTTCTGGTGGCGTAAACGATGGGAGCGCATCGTCCGGGAGCAACACAACGCAAAACATGCCGCAAACGTCAGATTTGTTTAATAACATGGCCACAATAGCTGCTACAGGAATAGGTTTAGCTAGTGTTTTAAGTGGCATAACAACGCGTTCATATAAGAAAACCGTGCACGATAGTTCAAATAATACAAATACAGCCCGTATGCAATAACGAGCGCAAAACACCCGAGTGTTAGTGTTAACACTCGGGTGTTTATATGGCTGCTAGAGACTACAAGCTGCAGAGATTTGAGCTATAAGCCGTAGGGCTTTAGGCTACAGGCCGTAGTCTACAGAATACAGAACTATAGACGTGCTACTTGTTGGTATGCTTTTTGCGCGTGCGAAGTACTCCTGCAAAACTTGCAAGCGAAAAACCAATCGTAAACAGCAATGCTCCCCATGAACCCTCATCACCTGTCTTGGGTGTTTGTTTCAGATGCTTTGATTGCGGGGTTACAGGATTAGGCACTACATTTTTGGTAAATATAGCGTATACCGGCATGGTACATTTTATAATGCTGTCTTTAGTAAACGATTCACCGCTACCGTCTGGTTTTGTATTCCATCCTATAAACGTCTACTTTATACGACACGCTTTTATTAAAAGAAGGCAACACATATACCAGCTATTACTGCTGCACGCATTTATTGCTTGCCTGAACACAATAGGTGCTTGATGCCAAAAGCGGCTAATTCTTTTTCAAATTCTTTTGCTGAATATTGTATCTAAAGAAAAAATGCTTGAAAGTAAACTTTATCAAACTTATACTGTAGTTATCACGCATCCGTCGATAGGGTGGCGAATCTTTAGTTCCGATAAAGTGCGATGACACAGGACGGCGCGCGAAGATCCTTCGGGTGCGGCAACGCGTAGCACCGACACAACGCGCTATGACACGCGACAATCTTTTGGCGCAACAACCCATTAAGCGCGTTAACCCTTTACAAGCTTATAGCGCGAGGTGAATTGCATGGCTCGTAAAAAGCGGCTTAGTTTTGATGAACGCAAGCAGGCAATAAAGCACGCTGCTATACGCATTTTTGTTCAGCAAGGTTTTGAGAATACAACCATGGAAGACTTGATAAAAGAATCAGGGCTATCAAAGGGTGGGTTTTATCACTACTACAAAAATACAACCGACATACTCCACGACATTATGCTTGATGGCATTGCATACCGTAACACCATCATGATGAAATCTATTGAGGATGGCAAGCAGTGGAGCATTGATTTTCTTGCAGATGAAATGGCTCAAAAAGCAGTTGATAGCAATGCACTTATGCCCGTCTACGTGGAGCTTTTGTTGGCTAAAAAGAGAAATTCTCGGCTTGAGCAGCTGTATACGCAGCTTGAACACACTGCTTTTGCTACGTTTAAAGCGCATAACATCGACGCTGATATGCTTTCTGTTGAGCCTTCAAATTTTGAACTCATGGCGTTTTTTGTAAATGCGATTATTCTTTCTGCGAATGTGCTAAACGCGCACAAACTTGTACAAGATAATCAGGCGCTTATTAAGCAGCTGCTCTTGAAGATTTTGAAGCAGGACACCGCTCACGCCAGTCACGAGGATAACGGCTGTGGTGCTGCTCGCTCCAGTGACGAGGGAGACAATCAGTTCGGCAGCATGCAAGAGTCTGTTCCAACATCTTCAACTTCTTTACCATCAAAGGAGCGCTCATGAATACATACCGCAAACTGTTTGCGTATATCCCTCAGTTTAGGGCTTTGGCTCTTGGAGCAGTTTTGGTCTCGGGTTTATCGGCTGTGCTTACTACCTGCGGCTATTATGCTATTAATTGTTTTTTGTACGCGCTTATAGCGGACCAAAATATGCCGCGCGCACAAAGTCTTGCGTTTGTTATTGCGTTGTTTTTGCTTGCTGGCACGCTCTGCCTTGGTGCATCGGGCCTTATGGCACATTACGTTGGTTTTTTGATTCTTGATGAAATTGCTTCAAGTTTAGATATTGACAACGAGATCAAAATTCAACAATCGCTTACCGAGCTGGTAAAACATAAAACGGTGATTATTATTTCGCATCGCATGAAGTCCATTGAGCATGTTGATCGCATTGTGGTGTTAAAAGATGGACATGTTGAAGCGTGCGGCACGCATGCCGAGCTTATGCAGATAAGCCCTACTTATCAAAATCTTATTGAAAAAACGCGTGCAGCAGAGGAGTTTTCGTATTAGTTTGAGCGTGCATGATACACGCATGATACGTGCGTGAGAGTTTGCATGATGCGTGCATGATATGTGCACGATAGAAGAAGGAGGAATTTCTTATGGAACGCGCAACTAAATTAAGTGGTCATGACCTGATAAACATTGGTATATTTGGAGCCATTTATTTTGTTATTGTATGTGTAATATCAATGCTTG